>Ga0265327_10000053_pt1 | contig 255002 bp, 204 predicted proteins | sample 41621metaG_FD_202089 | JGI IMG/M metagenome (GOLD analysis project Ga0265327, IMG submission 202089) | Rhizosphere microbial communities from Carex aquatilis grown in University of Washington, Seatle, WA, United States - 4-16-21 metaG | ecosystem: Host-associated > Plants > Roots >... | reverse complement strand
TCGTCGCTGAAGACATCGTGCATGATCATATGAGTGATATCGATCGGCGCCAAAAACTCTTTATAGAGACGACTATCCTGAAAAGCCGGCATGCGCCCCCAATCGCGCTCGGTCATCGGCGCCGGCGCTTCGATATCGACCATGTAGCTGGCCTGCATCGCTTCCTGCAGCGTTTTTTCGGTCCAGTAAAAATGCCGATCGGTGGTGATGTGGTAATAGAATTGGCGCTGGCGCTTCGAGTAAATCAGTAGCGAGGCATCGTGCGCATCCATCGCATCGGCGAGACAATCGACAAACGCGAACCACGGTTGCGCCTCGTCGACGCCCTGATAAATCAACGCGAGCAATCGACTAAATAGCGAGGGGTTTATCGAAGCGCGCATGGATGCTGCCAAGTTCAAACCAAAGACGCCCATTATTCAACAAAAGTACCGCTCGCGGCTAATCGTTGGCCGCTGCCGAAGCGTTGAGCAGTATTATCGATTCATTGCGCTCAATCCGAAAAACTCGCGCTCGCCGCCAGAGATTTTAGCGGCGAGCGCTTTCGATCGCGCAATCGACGCCGGCTATGGCAAGCCTGCGCGTCGAGTCGACCATTACAGCGCCAAATATTCGCCGCCGTTAATATCGACCGCTGCACCGGTCACTTGGCTGTTGTAATCGGATAGCAGCGCGATAATCGATTTCGCGCATTCGAAGTCCGGCGGAATATGACCGAGCGGAATGGTGGCGGCGGTCTGCGCGATCATCGTTTCCACCGGCACGCCGGTTTGGCTCGACATCGCATTCATATAAAACTCGACCGGCGCGCCCCACATCCAGCCGATCACGGCGCTATTGACGCGAATCTTGTATTGGCCGAGCTCCACCGCGAGTTGGCGGGTCGCCGCCTGCAGCGCCGCTTTCGGCACCGTGTAGGAGCCGTGCTGAGCGATCGGTTTGCGCGTTTCCATGGTGCCGACATTGACGATCGAACCACCGGTTTTTTTCATGGTCGGCAGCACCGATTGAATCATATTCAACGCGCCGAACAGCGTTACGTCGATGCTGGCCTTCCAATCGTCGAGATCGGCCTCTTCGAACGGCCGGAACACGCCGGGGCGATACGCGCTGTTGACCAGACCGTTAATGGCGCCGAACTTCTCGACCGCCGCAGCGGCAAGACGCTCGCAATCGGCGCGCACTCCAACATCGGCCTGCACTGCCAGTGCCTGGCCGCCGGCTTTGCGAATATTTTCGGCCAACTCATCGACATAATCCTTGGTGCGCGCGGCCAATACGATCTTGGCGCCCTCTTCGGCGATCAATGCGCACAATTTGCTGCCCATACCGGGACCGGCGCCAGTTACGATTACCACTTTATCTTTAAGAATCACGTTGCACCTACCTCGAATTATCGGTTGATCGGATACTTGGAATTGTTGGGGCGAGCGCACCGGCAAATGCTACCGGCCGCGTTTGAAACTCAGGGCGGACCGTATAGTGGTCGCTTTGCCCCAACATTACCTCATACTTTAGTGTGATGTCAGCAGTCTTGCCCGCTTTGCAAAACATGCCGCGAAGCATGTTGGCCGGCGCCATCTCCTCCTATAAAAAATCCGTTAAATTCCGCATAATTACCGCCCCGTTCGCACGAGTACACTTTTTGACGCGCCAAGCAACCCCGAACAATCGCTTCTGCATTGCCCCGATGATGGATTGGAGCGACCGGCATTGCCGGTATTTCTGGCGGCTGCTCAGCGAGCATGCCCTGCTCTACACCGAGATGGTCACCACCGGCGCACTGCTGCGCGGCGATGCCGAGCGGTTTCTGCACTACGATGCCAGCGAGCATCCGCTGGCGCTGCAGTTGGGCGGCAGCGATCCCGCCGAACTGGCGGCCTGCGCGAAGCTGGCGCAGCAATGGGGCTACGACGAAGTCAATCTGAACTGCGGCTGCCCCTCCGACCGTGTGCAAAACGGTGCGTTCGGCGCCTGCTTGATGGCGCAGCCGACATTGGTCGCCGACTGCATTAAAGCGATGCAGGATGCCAGCCCGGTGCCGGTGACCATCAAACACCGGATCGGTATCGACGATCTGGACAGCTACGAACATATGGCACACTTTGTCGATACAGTCGCCGCCACCGGCTGCACGACCTTTATCGTGCACGCTCGTAAAGCCTGGCTGAAAGGCTTAAGCCCCAAAGAAAATCGCCAGTTGCCGCCGCTGCGCTACGAAGAGGTATATCGCTTAAAACGCGAATTTCCGCACCTCAATATCATCATCAATGGCGGTATTCATACGCTGGCCGAATGTGAAGAACATTTGTTGCACGTCGATGGCGTCATGCTGGGGCGCGCGGCATACCACGACCCCTATTTACTGAGCGCAGTGGATCGGCAGTTGTTCGATGCCGATGCACCGATCAAAACGCGCGCCGCGGTAATCGAAGAGTTACTGCCGTATATCGAACAACAAATGCAGCGCGGCGCCACCCTGCATCACATCACCCGGCATATTCTCGGCCTCTACCAGGGCGAGCCCGGCGCGCGTCGCTTTCGGCGGATTCTCGGCGAGGGCGCGCCGCGCCCCGGCGCCACCCTCGAAGTTTTAATGGCCGCGCAGGCGGCGCTGCTGCCCGCCGAACAAGCCGCTCTTTCGGCGGTCATAAATTCCAGTTCATAATGTCGGTACACATACCGCCGCTACGGCATTCCCTTTGGATCGCCGCATCGAGCGCTGAACAAAGGCCAACGCAATGCCCAATAAATTGGAACAGCTGAAAAGTTTTACCGATGTGGTCGCCGATACCGGCGATATCGAAGCGATCAAACGTTTTCAGCCGCTGGATGCCACTACCAATCCGTCGCTGTTATTAAAAGCGGCTGCACTACCCGCTTACCAGCCGCTGATCGCGCAGGCTAAAACCTGGGCTCGGCAACAACCCGGCAGCGACGCGCAACAACTCAGTGCCTGCGTCGACAAACTTGCGGTAGCAATCGGCTGCGAAATTCTGCAAATCATTCCCGGCCGCGTCTCCACCGAAGTCGATGCCCGCTTATCGTTTGACAGCCGCGCCATGGTCGAAAAAGCGCGCCACTTTATCGCGCTGTACGAGCAAGCCGGCGTCGGCCGCGAGCGCATTCTGGTGAAAATCGCCTCGACCTGGGAAGGTATTCAGGCCGCGGCGATTCTGGAAAAAGAAGGCATCAACTGCAACCTGACGCTGTTATTCAACTTCACCCAGGCCGCCGCCTGCGCCGACGCCGGCGTCACGCTGATTTCGCCGTTTGTCGGCCGCATTCTCGATTGGCATCTGGCGCACAGCGGGCGCAGCAGTTATCCGGCCGCCGAAGATCCCGGCGTTTTATCGGTTGCGCGGATTTTCAATTACTACAAACAAAACAACTATTCGACCATCGTGATGGGCGCCAGCTTTCGCAATATCGGCGAAATCGAACAACTCGCCGGCTGCGATCGGCTGACTATCAGCCCGCAATTGCTGCAAGAGTTGGCGAGCGACAACGGTGTGTTGGCGCGGCAACTCGACCCCGGTCGCACCGGCGCAACAATCAATCCGCAGCACGATAACGAAAGCGCTTTTCGCTACGCGCTCAACAGCGACGCCATGGCCACCGAAAAATTAGCCGAAGGTATTCGTAAATTCGCCGAGGACCAGCAGGCGTTGGAACAACAATTAGCGAGCGGGTTTTAATGCTGCAGCGCTTAAAAGATTTATTCAGTATCGAAGCCACCTCCAACGCAGACAATGCGCGGCGCCTGCAACTGGCCGCCGCCGCGCTGCTGATCGAAATGAGCAAGGCCGATTACCAGCGCGATATTCGCGAACAGCAAGCGATCATGACGGCGATCCGCAACACCTATCGTCTCGATGAGGCTGCGCTTGCAGAACTGCTAAATGAAGCCGGCGTGGCCAGCGATCGCGCCACTTCGCTATTTGAGCTTACCAGCGTCATTAACGAAAACTGTTCGGAGCAGGAAAAATACGATTTAGTCTGCGAGTTATGGCGCGTTGCGCATGCCGACGGCAACGTCGATAAATACGAAGAACATCTGCTGGGAAAAATTGCCGATCTGATTTATTTGCCGCGCTCGCTGTATATTCGCGCGAAATTATCGGTGCTTAATATTTAGCATTTAACTTCCGGATAGAAGCTTGCGGATAGCTAGCGGACTGCTTCGAGCGCGCATACCAGCTCTTGAAACTCGGCGCGATTTTGCTCGTTCATGCCCATCAATACGCGATGCGCCTCGAGCACCCGCTGGCGCACGCCCTGTTCGCTGGCGGCGACCATCGGCAACTCGCCGAGTTGCTCATCGGTTTGCGGCGCCTGCTGGCGGATATCGAACACGCGATCGAAACCCATCGACAGTAAAATACGCGTGATATTGGGATTGGTTGAAAGAGCGACCGGCTTTAAATGGTAGCGGCGTTGCGCGGCGATCGCGAGTTTGGCCAACTGACCGAGAGTGGTGCTATCGATGTTATCGGCGGCACAGAGATCGATGATAACGCTAGCGAAAGTCGGTGCGGCAAACATGCGCTCGAAAAACTCGTCGAGCGCGGTGCAAAATGTCAGCCGAACGTCACCCACCAACTTGATAACGAAGGCGCCGCCTTGCTCTGCAACCAGAATCTTACCGGACTTCATCGCCCGCACCTCTTGCATGATTCGAATCTACTGCATGATTCGCACCTTTAGCAACCAGCAATACGGCAATATCGTCGGGAGCCTCCTTGACCCCTTGCAAACCGAATGCGGCAACTACCTTATCCAGACTGTCAAACCCAGGCTTTAGCGTCTCGAGCAGCGCTTCTTCCTTCGCCAGCAGACCGTCCTCGGCCAATGTTTCCAAAATGCCATCCGAAAACAATGTCAGCACGAAACGCTCGGGCAATTGCAAGCGCTCCTCGCGATACTCGGCATCCTCGAATAGCCCGACCGGCGGGTTATCGCCCTTCAGATAGCGGCAGCCATGCGGATCCCACAATATCGGCGCCGGTAGATGACCGGCGACGCTGTACAACAAAACATTTTCGCGAATATCCAGCGCGGCTACGCACAGCGTCACATGCTTGCCGATCTCGGTGGCCAACAGCTCGCGATTCGCCTTGATCAACATCGCCGCCGGCGACAGCACCGATTGATCGCCCCAGTGGCCGAAATCGCTGCGCTTGCGCGCGAATAGGTTTTTTAACAAAACGGTCAAAAAGGCCGATGAGGCGCCATGGCCAGACACGTCGGCGATGAAAAACACCACATAGCGGTCGCCGACAGTGTAGTAATCGACAAAATCGCCGCTGAGAAATAACGACGGAAAAATACGGTGGCTAAGTTGATAATCGGCGATGGCCAGCGGTCGCGCGGGAAACATTTTCAGCTGTACGTGGCGCCCGGCTTGCTGATCCTGCTGCAGTGCGCTGAGACTCTGGCGCAACTCGCGGTTGGCCTCTTCGAGCTGCTGCCGATAGCGAAGATTATCGCGCCGCAGACGGTTCTGCTCGACGCAGCGCGCCACCGAATGCTCCAGTACTTCCATATCGACGATCGGCTTGAACAGATAGTCGCTGGCGCCGTAGCGCAAGGCTTGCACCACGTCGTTCATGACGCCGGTGCCGGACACTACGATGATGGGAACATCGGCCGGATCCTGGCCGAGTGTTTTCAAAATGGACAAACCGTCCATGCTGGGCATTTTCAGATCCAACACGACGACATCGGGAAGGTTGCGCTCGAACATTTCGAGGCCCTGACTGCCGCTCGAGGCCTGATCGACGACATAGCCCAGGTCGCGCAAATAAGCGGCCATACTGTCGCGAACTCCGGCATCATCATCGATGACCAGCAAGCGAGGAGGCTCACGCTCCATGTCTGTAACCTTTTGAAACTACCAGTAACATAGCTAAATATAGGCTGGGTACCAATTATCAAGGCGGCAACACTAAACCCTTGGCTACCGACTTGCAAGCGCACGCCACCCTAAAATCTATAGCCCACGGTTCTAAGAACTTTAACGCAACGACCAGCAGCGTTGATTGCCGGTCGCGACTCGCTCAAGCCCTGCCGGAACATAGGTGCTGAACTCCGATAAAAACAGCTGCGGCTCCTATCGCAAGGCGACCCCTATCGCAAGTATGTCGGCTAACGCTGGTACTGGCTGGCGCCTGCGGCTATGCTGTAAAGGCTAGCGATAACGATATGCCAACCGTGATGGAGGAGTTAAAGATGCTTCAGGAACAGCGGGTCTACGACGAAAAACGTAATTTTATCCGCATGAAAATCAATACCCTGGTGCAAGTTCGCAGCGACGACAAAGAATTCGTGGCGCGCTGTAAAGATTTGAGTGGCTCGGGCATGTTGATTCTCTCCGAGCAGGCGTTGACCTTGGGTAGCACGGTGGAAGTGTGCATCGAGCCCGAAACCGAAAAACAGCAACGCTTCCGCGCCAGCGGCGAGGTGGTCCGAGTCGACCCGGTCAATCCCGCCGGCTATATCCTCGGTTTGGCGCTAACCGCCATTCACGACTAATCGGCTTACGAGGGCACTATGTGCCCTCACGCGTCCTCAACAAGGACGCTCCCTCAGTGATTAGCTCGATCGCCGGAGGTAGATGAGTCCTCCGAAGTATCGCCCTCCCCCGAAAAATCATCCGCGCCAAAGCTGTCCTCGACCACACCATCCTTGATCAAAAATTCGCGGCGCTGCAAATAGGCATCGCGCAGAAAGATATAGCGGTCGCCGCTGATCAGTTCCTCTGCACTCAGTAGCTGCGCCCGAGTGTCGACAACGCGACCGCCCAATACCTCGTTGCGCGTCGGCACGTAGGTGATGAGATACGGTATTGCATCCGAATAGGCATCGGCGACCGTACCGAAGCCATCGCGCACGGTGCGCGGTCCCAAGAATGGCACCATCAGGAAAGGCCCCGGTCCCACGCCCCAATAACCCAGCGTTTGACCGAAGTCCTAGTCGTGCTCCTCCAAGCCCCAGTGACCGGCGACATCGAAAAAGCCCAACAGGCCGACGGTGGAGTTGATCAGCAAGCGCCCGGTGTCGGTGGCGGTATATTTAAATTTAGCCTGCAGCAGGCTATTGAGAATGTTGCCGACCTCGCCGACATTGTTGAATACATTGTGTACGCCATCCTGCAAAAACTGTGGTGTTATCCATTGATAACCCTTGGCCATCGGTTTCAGTACATTGCGGTCGGCAAAATCGTTGAATGTATATATTTTGCGATTGATCCCTTCCCAGGGATCGGGATTTGTCGGGGCTTTCTTTTCGTCGGCGGTGGCATTCATTGCAAGTGCAATAAACGCCACGGCGAATATTTTTGTCATCGGTCGAATCACCGCAAGTCCTCGATATCGGCTGGCAGAAGTATCGTTGCACTATAGCGAAACGTAATGCGCGGTGCCAGAACGCGATGTCTGGCATTAGTGGTCAGAGCAAAGGCCCCGCCGCGCCGAAGCGGGGTGATGGGGGTGTCTTTTGCGGGACATGAAGTGGCACTAGTCGAAGCTGCGAGCAGGATTGGCCCGTGAAGCTGACAAGTTCTTCTAGGTCGATAGCACCGAGACTGCTTGAATGCTTGCCACTGCGTCCCGCAAAAGATGCCCCCATTACCCCGCCACCAACTCCGTGCGGAGTGCGAACTCTTCAGAAATAGCTTGCAAGCAATCAACCTCAATTTACTTGCGAATAGCCACCTGAACCTGCTGCCACTGATCCCGCAAACGCTTCGCGGAAACCGGCTCGATCGTTCCCAGTGTTTGCGCGAACAATGAAACGCGATACTCCTCCAACAACCAGCGATAGCGCCGCAGCACTTCATTCTCGGCTAACAGTTGCGGCTGCTTTTGTAATAGTTCGAGCAACTGGCGCTGCAGCGGCGATAATTCGCGGCTCAATTCGCGATCGCGCTGAAATAAACCGCGTAATTTTTCCAGGCGCTGCACAATCGCGCGCAAATAACGCGGGTATTGCTGCAACCAAACCCACGGTGTCGCAACGATAAAGCCCTGATTAAACAACAGGCCCAGTTGCTCGTCGATCTCCTCCAGCACTGGTAGCCAAGCCAGCTCGCTGCCACGCCGCTGCGCGCTGCGAATGGACGCATATTGTTCGGCAATGGTCTGCAATAACGATGCGTAGCGCTGTGCGGTCTCCGCTACCGCGCCGCTGCCCTTCTTCAGCAACTGCTCGAACTCGGCGGCATTGCGCGGCAACGCCGCGCCCACCACAAAAGTTTCGCGATAGGTCGCCGTTAAAATCTCCTCGATCCAATCCTCGCGGCGCTGCGAAATGCCGGCTAATTGCAGGTTAACGGTATTGCCGCGCAGCAATTCCTTGCGCAAATATTTTATGGTCGTCGCGCTCTGCAATTGCAGCAGGCGAATCAAGCCCAGCTCCGAATTTTGGCGCGCGGCCTCCGGCGATTCGAGCAGATTGACGGCGACGCTGGCGCCCTCGTCGACCAGCGCCGGATACGCGGTGACGGTAATACCGGCCTGCTCGAAACTATAGCGCTCCGGCAACTCGCCGAAATCCCAACGCTGCAGCGAACTGCGCTGAAAAGCCTGCGAGCTTTCCTGCCGCAAACTTTGCGTCATCGGCTCGCGCAACTGCAGCTTCAATGCGGCGAGGTCGCGCCCCTGCGCCAACAACTCGCCAGCGCCGTCGATAACGCGAAAATTAGCGCGATAGAACAGCTCCAATTCTTGCGCCTGCCAAGCGTCGATGGGAATTTTTACGCCGAGCTGGCGCGCTAATGCCTCGCCCAGCGCTTCGAGCAACGGCCGATCGCCGGGCGATAATTGCGGCGCGATGCGGTCGACCGTCTCCGGCACGGGCACCAATAATTTTCGCCACTGCTTCGGCAGCGTTTTAAGCAAGGCGATACATTTGTCGCGCAGTAGACCTGGCACCAGCCATTCGAAGCGAAACTCCGGCACGCGATTCAACAATGCGATCGGCACGATGACGTTGACGCCATCCTGCGCATGGCCGGGCTCGAAATGATAATGCAGGGTAAAGCTCACATCGCCGCAAGCGATGCCATCGGGAAACTGCACTTCGTTGATAGAATCGGCGCCGTGCCGCATCAACCGGCTGCGCTCGATCATCAATAATTGCGGATGCTCGCGCTCGGCACCTTTGCGCCACTGCTCGAATTGCTGCGCGGTGACAATGTCGGCGGGAATGCGCTCGTCGTAAAATCGAAATAACTCTTCTTCGTCGGCGAGAATATCGCGGCGCCGCGCCTTATCCTCCAGGCCTTGAATATCGACGATCAATTGGCGATTGTGGGCAAAGAATTTGGCATCGCTGCGGTAGTCGCCGGCCACCAGCGCGCTGCGAATAAAAATTTCGCGCGCCTGCACAGGCTCGATCGCACCGTAATGCACGCGCTGCTTATCGCTGAGCGTAAGACCGTACAGCGCGATGGTCTCCAGCGCCATCACGCGGCCGCTTTTCGCGTGCCAGCGCGGTTCGCTGTAGCTGCGCTTGAGTAAAGCATCGTTAATGCCGAGCACCCACAGCGGATCGATACGCGCGACACAGCGCGCATACACCTGCGTGGTCTCGACGATTTCCGCCGCCACCAGCCATTTCGGCGGCTTTTTAAATAAGCTCGAGCCCGGAAAAATACGCAATTTGCGATTGCGCACGCCGAGATATTCGCGCTGCTCGTCGAGCACGGCGATATGGCTCAACAAGCCGGCCAGCAGCGCGCGATGCACCGCCTCGTAATCGGCGGGTTGTTGATTATCGCGAAAACCCAATTCGCGGCAGGCCAATACCAACTGCAGATGCACGTCGCGCCATTCGCGCACGCGCATATACGAGAGAAATTCGCGCTCGCACAATTTGCGCAATTGATTTTGCGTCAGCGCCTGGCGCTGTTCTTCGAGGTAATCCCACAGTTTTATATAGGCACTGAAATCCGACTCGGGATCGGCAAAGCGCCGATGACTCTCGTCCGCCGCCTGCTGCTTATCGGCCGGACGCTCGCGCGGGTCCTGCACGCTGAGCGCGGCGGCGATGATCGCCACCTCGCGCAAACTGCCGCGTTGATTCGCTTCCACCAACATGCGGCCAATGCGCGGATCGACCGGCAGGCGCGCTAAATACTTTCCGCCGGCCGTCAATGTGCTGCGCTCGCGCACCGCGCCCAATTCTTCCAGCAGTGCAAAACCGTCGCTGATCTGGCGGCGGTCCGGTGGGTCTACGAATGGAAACGCTTCGACATCGCCAAGCCGCAGTGCCAATAATTGCACGATCACCGATGCCAGATTCGTGCGCAAAATTTCCGCATCGGTAAACGCCGGACGGCGCGCGAAATCCTGCTCGTCGTACAAGCGCACGCAGATACCCGGACCTATACGCCCGCAGCGGCCCTTGCGCTGCTCGGCGCTGGCCTGCGCGATCGGCTCGATGGGTAGGCGCTGTAGTTTCGAGCGAAAACTATAGCGGCTGATACGCGCCAGACCGCTGTCGATCACATAGCGAATACCCGGTACGGTTAGCGAAGTCTCCGCCACATTGGTCGCCAGCACGATACGCGTGCCGCGCCGTTTGCCGCTATCGAACACCCGCTGCTGCTCGCTCAAACTAAGCCGCGCGTACAGCGGCAGAATCTCTAAATGCGGCAGCGAACTTTTACGCAGTTGCAACGCCGTTTCGCGAATCTCGCGCTCGCCGGGCAAAAAAACCAACACGTCGCCCTGCAAACCACGCTCGGCAGCGGCCAGCTCCTGTAATGCCGCCTCAATGGCGACGGCTAAATCCAACTCTTCGGTCAAATCTTCCAGCGGACGATAACGCACCTCGACCGGATAGGTGCGACCGGAGACCTCGATAATCGGCGCGCCTGCCCTTTTTGTATCGACCGTGGTATCGATCGTAGCGGTGTCGCCATCGATAGTCGCATCGGAGTCGGTGGCGGCCGCCGTTTTCGGTGCGATAACTTTCGCGCTGGCAAAATGCCGCGAAAAAGTTTCGACATCGATGGTCGCGGAGGTAATGATCAATTTTAAATCGGGACGGCGCGGCAACAATTGGCGCAGATAACCGAGCAGAAAATCGATATTTAAACTGCGCTCGTGCGCTTCATCGATAATCAGCGTGTCGTAGCGATTGAGAAAACGATCCTGTTGAATTTCGGCCAGCAAAATACCGTCGGTCATCAATTTGATATAAGTGTTATCGGTGACTTGATCGCTGAAGCGCACCTGATAGCCGACCGCGCCGCCGAGCGGCGTCTGCAATTCTTCGGCGATGCGCGCGGCCACCGTGCGGGCCGCCAGACGACGCGGCTGCGTATGGCCGATCAAACCGCGGCTGCCGCGCCCCAGCTCGAGACATATTTTAGGAATCTGCGTGGTTTTACCGGAACCGGTCTCGCCGGCGATCACCACCACCTGATGATCGCGAATCGCCGCCGAGATATCGTCGCGGCGCGCGCTGATCGGTAAATTTTCCGGATAGCTAATCGTCGGGCGCTGCTGTAACCGTTGTTGCACCAGCGCTATCGATGCTTCCAACTGCGCGCGTAGCGCAGCGGCTTCGCTATCTAACTCGCTTTCGCTAAGCGCACTCTCACCCAATTGCCGCCAACGGCGCCACAACGGATAGCGATCGAGCTGGCGGCACTGGCTAAATAAATCGCGTAGCGCTACCAGCGACGCCGGCAGCGGGCCGGCGCGTTTAGAGCGAGAGTGTCGTGGAGAGTGTCGCGCTGACAAAAGAACTTACTCGGAGCGAATAGATAATTCGCCATTATACGTCGCCGCGCCCTTTACGCAGCCACTACTAACAGTCATAGCTACTGGCAAGTCGTAGCTACTGGCCAGTTTTAGCCACTACCGGCGAGTCGCAACCGTTAATTCGCAGCGGCCGCTTTGCGGGCCTCGTCGCGCAATTCGCGGCGCAATACTTTGCCGACATTCGATTTCGGCAATTCGCTGCGGAACTCGACCAGCTTCGGCACTTTGTAACCGGTCAAATGCTGCTGCGCGAATTCGCGGATTTCTTTTTCAGTGAGCCCCGGCCGGCGCGGTACGACAAATACTTTTACCGTTTCGCCGGAGTGCGGATCGGGCACGCCGATCACTGCGCATTCGAGCACATCCGGGTGGCGACTCACCACCTCCTCGACCTCGCCCGGAAATACTTTGAAACCGGACACCACGATCATATCCTTGATGCGATCGACGATTTTGATATATCCGTCCTCGCGCACGATGGCGATATCGCCGGTGCGCAGCCAGCCATCCGCATCGATGACTTTGGCGGTTTCATCGGGGCGCTGCCAATAGCCGAGCATAACCTGCGGGCCTTTCACGCACAACTCGCCGGGCGCGTCGAGCCCCTGCTCGACATTGTCCTCATTGACGATTTTGACTTCGGTTTCGGGCAGTGCGAGACCGATCGTACCGACTTGATTATTGCCCCCCGGGTTAATCGATACCACCGGCGAGGCCTCGGTCAAACCGTAGCCCTCATAAACCTCGCAGCCGGTAATGCGCTTCCATTGCTCGGCTGCGCTGGTCGTCAACGCCATGCCGCCGGAAATAGTCGCTTTCATCGAGCTGAAATCCAACTGCGCAAATTCCGCGCGCTGACACAGCGCCACGAACAAAGTATTCAGACCGCAGAAGCCGGTGAAACGATAGCGCCGCATCTCGGCAATAAGCCCAGCGATATCCTTCGGATTAGGAATCAATACGCAATGATTGCCATTGCTCAACATCACCATGCTCAGCGTGAACGAATAGATATGATAGAGCGGCAGCGGCACGATGAACGTTTCGACGCCGGGGCGCAGCCCGTAAGTCGCGAACATCGCCGCGCCCTGCACCGCATTGGCGATCAAATTGCGATGGCTCAGCATCGCGCCTTTCGCGACGCCGGTGGTGCCGCCGGTATATTGCAATACCGCCACATCCTGAGGCTGCAATGGCGCCGGCCGAAATTTCGCCGCCGCGCCGCGCTGCAGGGCAGCGGTGAATTTCAGCGCGCCGGGAATATCGAATGCCGGCACCATGCGCTTGATATAGCGCGCGCCAAAATTAATCAGCAAACGCTTGAGCGGCGGATGTAAATCGGCCAACTCGGTGACAATAACCAGCTCGACCTGAGTTTTACTCAGTATTTTCGCCGCGGTATGCGCGAAATTCGCCAACACGATTAATGCCTTGGCGCCGGCATCTTTCAACTGATGCTCGATCTCTTCGCAGCTGTACAGCGGATTGGTGTTGACCACGACGAAACCGGCGCGCATCGCGCCCAGCAACGCCACCGGGTACTGCACCAGATTCGGCATTTGAATGGCGATGCGGTCGCCCGGCTGCAGCCCCGGCTGCTGCTGTAAAAATGCGCCGAAGCGCTGCGACAGATGATCCAGATCCTGCAATGAGATAGTGTGGCCGAGACTGCTGAAGGCCGGCGCGTCGGGAAACTTGGTCACCGCCTCCTCGAACAATTCGATCAAATTACGGTAGCGGTCGATATCGACGGTATTGCTGATGCCGGCCTGGGTACGCGCTGATTCTATTATCGTTTTTAGCATGCTATTCCTCGCGCATGGCGCTCAACCTATATTATGACGGCGGGTTTTGCTGCTGCTTGAACTGACTGGGATCGATAAACATTAACTCCAACAACAATTCGCCCGGCCGACTCAATTCGATTGCCAATACCAACATATTCAGTACATCGCCGGACTTATGTACCGCAGGGATGAAAAATACCCAGCGCTGTTGTTCCTCGCTGGAAAAAACATTGAGCGGTTGTTTTTCGTTCAATTTTTGCGCCTGCGCCACCAGCATATGGCCAACCAATTCGCGAAAAGCGCTGAAATTAAGCTTGCCGCGCAGTTCGCTGCGATCGAGTCGCAAGTTAACCTCCAACTCGCTGCCATCCTCCATGCGCATCTTGATTAAAAATACCGTGCGGCCGTTCTCCAAAAATTGATAGCGGCGCTTGGCATCGAGTCGCGGGCCGGCAAAAAATGCCTGCTGCAAAACATTTGCGGATAACATCAGTAATTTTTCGGGAGCGACACTGTGGGTGCGATAAAGCGGCATGGCGACCATCGACAACTCGACTAAGAAATGGTGCGGCCAGTCTAATCACCGGCGCTATATTTGTCATCCGTCCGCAACCGCGACCGCCCATCGCTGCAATTTGCGATAAACACTGCACGGCTTTTGACAAATACGATCTATCTGCCATATTTCTCCAGTTGCGTTGGTTGCGGCCTTGTTTATTTTTGGCGGCGGACTCTATCTCCCGTCTTTCTTGGCAACCGTTCTGTGGTGAGCATCTATACGAGGGGTTATCGGTACTATGAGCGGTACTTTCCATAGCACTACGGGCCATAGCATTACAAACCAGGGCATTCGGAATGGACACCAGATTAACGACAAGAAACGGACCGTTACCTGGCGCACGATCGGCGCAGCGAGCCTGCTCGCAATTGCCATCGCCGGTGCCGGCAACGCTTCGGCGCAGGAAGCGCGCAGCCAATCGACGAATATAGAGCGCGATATCGCCGCCCTCAATCAACAGATCGCCACCAAACAACAACAAATCACTACCCTGCGCAACCGGCCCTCGCCGGAGCAATCGGAGCTGAGCGCCGCACAAAAAGCGCTCAACGATGCACGTGCCGTATTCCAAGCTAATGCTTCGCCGGAAAATGAAAGCAAGGCCAAAAATGCCGAATTCAAAGTCAAACTGGCGGAAATCAAATACGACAAAGCGCACGCCGACGTCAATGCGCTGGTCGACGATCTCGAGCAATTGAAATCGCAGGTCGCCAATAAACAACGCGAGGCCAAAGAGGCGAGTAAGCAGGCCGCCGAACAACAGGCCAGCGGCGAGCGGCAACAACAACAGAAAACCAGCGACGACCAGGCCAAGCGCCGTCAGCAAGAGCAGGAATTAGCGCGCAGTCGCCAGGAAGCCGAAGCGCAACAGAAAGAAATCGAACGTTTGAAAGCGGCGCTGGCGGCGAAAGAAGCAGCGGCCGCCAAGGCTGCGGCCCCCGCTGTCGCGCCAACGAATTCGACCGCCAATCCAATCGCCAAACCGGCAGTTGAACCGCCCATCGAGAGTGCTAAACCCGCCCCCGCCAGTGCGCCGGTAGCGGCGCCGTCACAGACCGGGGGCGGCGCGCTGAAATTAATTACGCAGCAAGAAGTGGTGCAGGAATTACAACGGCTCGGACAACGCTTGACGCTGCCCGGCCCGGAGCGCGGCGCCAACGATGCGCTGTATTTAAAACGGCCCGATACGAAAGCCACCAACAAAGATAAAATAGTGTTAAAAGCTCTGGGCAAAGAGCAATATCGCGGTCAATCGCCAGTGGAGGCTGGGCAATATCAAGTATCGATTGGCTTTAATCAGTGGCCGGTCGAGTTCAGCGCGGGCGAAGCGGGCCCAACCACATTTCTCTACGACAACAGCGATCCGCAAAAGCCGCGCCTGTTGATTTACAGCAGCGCGCTGGAAAAATAAACCCGGTTTAATCCCTCCTACTTCGGCGATCGCCATATTGATGTGGCGACGCAGATAAGCAATCGATGCATCTAACAAAATGAACTCGCACCGCTCATCGCTGGGCGGGATGCCACAGGTATTTCTGGGGACGTGAGCGCGCACGGATGCGCGCGCCCGAGCCTAACAGGCCCCCTTTTGTAACAAAAATAAATGGGTTGTTGGCGTTCCCCAGAAATACCTGTGGCATTGCGCCAACCACGAAGGCTGATGTTCATTTTGCTAGACGCTCTTAAATAGCTTTCACCACCAACTTAATACTTAAGCTCTGCCCTTCCAGTTGGCGCAATCGCAACAACGTTAGCCACTATCAACCGGAAATCCGTAAACGCGGATCGGCAATCTGCCTGGCCGCGAGCAATTTTTGCGTAAACGGATGTTGCGGCGCGTTGTACAACTGCTCAGTAGCGGCGAGTTCGACGATAACGCCATTTTGCATCACCGCGACGCGATCGCAGAGATAACGCACCACGGCTAAATCGTGCGAAATCAAAATCAGCGACAGACCGAGATCGCGGCGCAGCTGCATCAATAAATTAATAATCTGCGCCTGCACCGAAACATCCAGCGCCGATACCGGCTCGTCGCAAATCAACAATTGCGGCTCCGCCATCAGGGCGCGCGCGATCCCAACGCGCTGGCGCTGGCCGCCGGAAAATTCGTGCGGATAATGCGCGGCCAGCGCCGGCGCCAAACCGACGCGCTGCAGCGCCATGGCAATTCGCGCGCTCAAATCGCCGCGCTCGCCGAGCAGACGCAGCGGCTCCGCCAGACTGGCGCCAATATTCAAGCGCGGATTCAACGTGCTGTACGCATCCTGAAACACCATCTGCATATCGCGTGCATGGCGCCGAAAATCGTGGCGGCGATAACGCTGCGGCAATAATTCGCCGTCGAAATAAACCTCGCCTTCGGTCTTATCCAACAGTCCCAGTAACATGCGGCCTAATGTCGATTTGCCCGAGCCGCTCTCCCCGACCACGCCCAGCACTTCGCCGCGCTGCAATTGCAAATCGATGTGACGCGTCGCCCAAAAGGACTCGCCGCTCGGCAATTTAAATTGTTTGCCGAGATTTTCGACGCGCAGCAGCGCTTCAGATGCCACGATCCAGCTCGCTATCCATAGATGAATTATTGAGAGGGGGTGAATGATGGGGCGGGTTTGAGTTTTGCGCGGCGCGGATTTGCGGATGCAATAACCAGCAGCGGCTGCGATGCTCGTTCGACAATTTAAACTCCGGCACCGCTCCGCTTTCGCAGACTCGCAAGGCCGCTGCGCAGCGCGGATAAAAACCGCAACCGGCGGGCGGCTGCGCCAGATTCGGCGGTGTGCCATCGATTGCACGCAATGCTTCGCGCCCGCGCGCGTCCGGCAGCGCAGCTTTTAACGCGCGCGTATACGGATGTGCGGTGGCGTGGAAAATAGCATCGACCGGCGCCTGCTCGATAATTTGCCCGGCGTACATCACCGCAACCCGATCCGCCATCTGCGCGACGATGCCGAGATCGTGTGTGATCAACAGCAAACCCATGCCGCTATCGCGCTGCAACTCGCGCAGCAGTTGCAGCACTTCGACCTGCACGGTGACATCCAGCGCCGTGGTGGGCTCGTCGGCGATCAGCAATTGCGGTTCGCAGGCGATCGCCATCGCGATCATCGCGCGCTGTAACATACCGCCGGAAAATTCGAACGGATACTGACGCGCGCGCTGCGCCGCCCGCGCGATACGCATACGCTCGAGCAACTGCACCGCGCGCGTCAGCGCACTGCGCCGATCGAGACCGCGATGCGCGCACAGACTTTCGGCAATTTGCTCGCCGATGCGCATACTGGGATTAAACGACGACAGCGGATTCTGAAACACCATGCCGATGCGATTGCCGCGCACCGTATTCCACAGCGATTCATCGGCATCGTTGAGCCGCCGACCGTTCAATAAAACATCGCCGCCGACGATGCGCGCCCCGCTCGGCAGCAATCCGATCAGCGCCAGCGCGGTGATCGATTTGCCGCAGCCCGATTCGCCGACCAGCGCCAGCGCTTCGCCGGCGGCGATTTGCAAATCGACATCGCGCACTGCTTGTACGATCGCGCCGCGCGCCTCGATATGCACGCGCAGCTTGCGCAACTCCAACAGCTGCTCCGTCATTGGCTCAGCCAAACCGACTGCGCAGCGCGGCCGCGGTGGCGAACAGATAATCCTGCTTTTGTGCGACGGTCGGATTTTTTTCCGGCATCACGAACGGGAATGTCCAGTTGACGATATCGGTGAAACCCAACTGTTGCATGCGGGCGAAATCCGCATCGGAGTAGGTATTCCAGGGTTGAATGGTCATGATGCCGAACGGCAGATGATCGCGGCCGTATTCCTTGCGCAATTCGTGCAGGCGCTGCACCAGCTCGAAACTTTCCGGCAGCGTTTCGCCGGTGCCCATCCAGCCGTCGCCGAGCCGCGCCGCGCGGCGCAGCGCCACTTCGCTTTTACCGCCAATCCAGATCGGCAGCGGCCGCGTCGGCGGCGGTAGCATCAAGACATCCTCGCATTGAAAAAACTCGCCGCGAAACGTCGTCGGTCCTTCGCGCCATAGCTCCCGTAACAAGACGATCATTTCGTCGTAGCGTTTGCCGCGCGTGTGGAAATCGACATGCAGCGCATCGAACTCTTCCTTCATCCAACCCGCGCCAGCGCCGATGATGATGCGATCGTTGGCGATATGCGCCAGCGTCGCCAGGGTTTTTGCATAGTGATACGGATTGAACATCGGCAGCACATTGACGACGCTGGCAAACAGCAAACGCTCGGTCACAGCCGCCATCGCGCTGAAGCTGGTCCACAATTCGGACCACAACGCCGTCGACTCGAAGGCCGACGCGCTGTAGGGATGCGCGGATTTAAGCTGCTGCGGATAAAACACATGCTCCGCCAACGTAATGCCATCGAAGCCGGCCGCCTCGGCGGTTTTCGCCAACGCCACGCATTCGCGCGGATGACTGTAGGTAATGCATTGCCAGAAACGCATTTTCAAAACTCTCCGTTGCCGCTGTAGTTAACAACTGTAGTTAACTATTGTGATTCACTACTGTAGGTCGGACTTCAGTCCGACGGGTTCGAGCCTGCGTCGGACTGAAGTCCGACCTACAACAATGTAGTGCAGGACTCGATGCACTGAAGACACGGCGCCTCCTGCATAAAGGCGACAAGTCAGCATTCTGCCTTCGATCATGCAACACAGTATCGTCCGATCGCATGATCTCTTAGATTGCATGAATTCTTAGAGCCCCTGACAAAATGAGCAACCAACAATGATGACAGCACAGTAGCCGGGGCATTTTCGTGGACCGTGTGTCGCCATGGATACCCATAACCGCTGGGCACAAGTGGCGACACCCGAGCCTGTGCATGGATGCACGCCTTTGCGTGTCCACGAAAAAGATCCGGCTACTGTGCCGAGTGGTAAGCCCTTCGCTCATTTTGTCAGGGGCTCTTAGCTTTGCCCTTCACTTCCAGTTTCTAGGAAACGGCACTATTCGCGCGCATATCCAAAGCATCGCGCAAGGCGTCGCCCAACACATTAAATGCCAACACCGTTACGCTGATACAGGCTGCCGGCCACCACAACTCGGCCGGATGCACCAGTAAATTATGCAAACCTTCGTTGCTCATCGCGCCCCACGACGTAGTCGGCGGCGTCACGCCCATGCCGATAAACGATAAAAATGCTTCGGCAAAAATGGCATTCGGAATCGCGAAGGTCAGCGCCACCAACACGACGCCAAAAATGTTCGGCAACAGATGGCGGAAAATAATATAACTATTGCTCGCGCCGGCGAGCCGCGCCGCCGCGATATAAGGCTCTTCGCGCAGCAGCAGCACCTGACCGCGCACCAGCCGCGCCGAGGCCGGCCAACTGAGCACCACCAGCGCGATCACCAAGGGCAGCACCCCGCTTTCGCCGGGGCCGATGCCAAACGCGATGCGCAGCAAAATCATAAATAATAAAAACGGCAGCGCTACCACAAAATCGGCGCAGCGCATCATCGCATCGTCGATGCGACCGCCGCTGAAGCCGGCGATCGCGCCGTATACCAAACCCACTGTCACATAAACCAGCGCCGCCGCCACGGCGATAAATAATGAAATGCGCGCGCCCTGTAACAAACGCGCCAATAAATCGCGGCCGAGATAATCGGTGCCCAGCGGATGCCCCGGCAATAACACTGTCATTGCCACTGCGGTATGCGACTCGACATCGAGCGGAATCAGTCCCTGCAATTGCGCTTCGAGCCGGGCGATGGCCGGTTGCGGCGTCGCCGCGATCGTGGCAACGCTGGCCGCTTCGTCGACACCGATGCTGGCCACCACGCTATAAAAATACTCGCGTTGGCGCAGCAATAAGCCATCGCTGAAACTCACCTGTGCGCTGCGTAGCGTCGCGCCGAGCGGCACACCCAAATCGCTGCGCGAGCGCGGCTTATGCGTGTTGCGATAGACGCGATAATTCTGCGCGCCGGGCACCGCCCGCCAGGTTAAACGCACGCGCTCGGTATTGGCCTCAAGCACCGTTAAATGTTGCGGCGCAGCCAGTTGACTGGCTGTTGTTGGAACAGGTGATGGCGCGGGCGATTCAGTTCCAGCCACTTCAGCAACTACAGCAGCGTTAGCCGCTATAAACCAATCGTCGTCCTCGCCGACGACGATGGCACTGTGCGCGCGGCTCGGCCCTTGCGCGGCGGCGGCGATCCATTGTTGCGCCGGATCGAGTCGCCACCACCACGGGCCGGTCAACGCCGCCAGCGCCAGCGTCAGCAACACCAATGCCGCCGCGATCGCGCGCGGATTGCGCAATAAGCGCCGCCACACCTGGCGCCGAAAACTCGGCGCGGCGGCAATATTCGTATCGAATTCGAGCGGGCGCGCGGCGGGCAGCAATAGATCGGCGGCGATCGGCGGATACTTCATCGACCCACCCTAATGCGCGGATCGACCAGACCATAAGCGATATCCACCAGCAATACCATCAACACCAGAAACGCGCCGTAAAATACCGTGGTGCCCATGATCACCGTGTAATCGAGCTGCTGCACCGCCTCGACAAAGTAACGACCGAGACCGGGAATCGCAAAAATCAATTCGACGACGAAACCGCCGGTGGTGACCGCCGCGATCGCCGGCCCCAGCACCGTGATGACCGGCAGAATGGCATTGCGCAATTGATGGCGAAAAAAAATGCGCCGCGCGCTTAAACCTTTCGCGCGCGCGGTGCGCAGATAATCGGCCTGCGCCACTTCCAACAGCGAGGCGCGCAACAGGCGCGTCATATACGCCATGGTGCCGAGCCCTAAAATCGTCGCCGGCATTAACACATGCGCGAAAGTCCCCCAACCGGCCACCGGCAACACGCTGAAACCGAGCCAACGATTGAGTTGCAACAAGCCCCACTGCGCCATCGCCGCCAACACAAAACTCGGCACCGATACGCCCAGTACCACCGCCAGCATAATGAGCGCGTCCGGCCAGCGGTCGCGGTAAGTCGCGGCGAGCGCGCCCCACACTATCGCACCCAGCGTGGCTATGCCGAGCGCCACGATGCCGAGCAGCGCCGACACCGGAAAATGTTCGCGAATGATGTCGTTGACGCGGCGATTTTGCTGCGTGTACGAAATGCCGAAATCGCCGCGCAGCATATTGCCGATGTAGCGCAGATATTGTTGCGGCAACGGTTGGTCGAGACCGTATTTAACTTGCAGGTTGCGTTGAATCTCCACGCTCACCGCGCGCTCGTTGCCGAGCGGATCGCCCGGCACCGCGTGCATCGCAAAAAATGTCGCCGTCGCGATAAACCAGACGGTGATCGCGGCGGAGAGCAGGCGCTTGTAGAGGTAGGTCCACATCAGTACAGCTTCACTTGTTTAACTCTGCGGAACAGCATCGATTGCATACGGGCAGCCAATTCATTTTTGCGACGAATCTAAATATGCGTGCCGAAAATCGATATCGCCGCCGAACAGCGCGCGATTCACACCGCGCAAGCGCGCATCGATCGCATACATCTCTGCACTTTCGTAGGTCGGCAATATCGGCACATCGTCGATCAATAATTGCTGCATTGCCGCGAAGGCGAGCATGCGCTGCTGCTGATCGCCGCTGGCATTGGCTATGCGCACCCACTCATCGTAGCGCGGATTATGGTAGCGACCGCGATTATTCTCGTTCCAGCTCGCCATAAAATCGCCGAACGTAATCGCATCGTCGAAATCGGGCAACCAGCCGGCCATGGCGATATCGAAATCGCCCTGGTTCATTTTTTCCAGCGACTGTTTAAACACCTGGTTGTCGATACGCACATCGATACCGAGACCGGTTTGGATCAACTGTTGGAAATACTGCGCCTGCTTTTGCGCGGCCGGCGTAACGCCAGCCAACAACACCAGCGGCGGCACCTGCGACAGCCCCAGCTCCTTTTTCGCCAATGCCAGCTCGGCGCGCGCGCGCCGCAAATCGTGCGGCGGCAACAACACCGGATACTCGTCGCGAAATAAACCGTGCACTCCTTTTACCGTGCGCGGAAACAATGACTGCCCCGGTAAATTACCGGGCAGTCCCACTACTTTATTCACCAACTGCGCGGGCGAGAAAATCGCCTGAATCGCGCGCCGCAAATGCAGATTGGCGGTGGCGCGCGGCGCGCGGAAATTGAATTCCAGAAAATAGATCGCACCGGTATTGAACAGTTTAACCGGCAGGCCGCGCGCGATCGCATCGGGCAACGTTTCGGCATCGAGCTGCGTCAACGCGATACTCTGCTCCTGAAATAAATTGAAGCCGGCGGTGGCATCGCCGGTAATGTACGGAATATCGATTTCCTGCAGCCGTATTTGCTCGCGCCGCCAATACTGCGAATTTTTGCGCAGCGTCAGATGCGCACCGTGATCCCAGCGATTTAGCACAAACGGACCGTTGAACAGCAAATCGCCGGCATCCGCCGCATAGCGCGTGCCGCGCTGCCGGTAAAAATCCTCGCGCAGCGGAAAATAATTGGCGAACGCCGTCAGCCCGAGAAAATACGGACACGGCCGCTCGAATTCGACCTCCAGCCGATAGGGATCGGGCGCGCGCGCGCCCAATGCATCGACCGGTAATTCGCCGCTATTGATGCGCGTGGCATTTTTTATCGGTGCCATGATAAATGCGTAACGACTCGCGGTGGCCGGCGCCACTACTTGCTGCCAGGCGAATACAAAATCCTGCGCGGTCACCGGCTTGCCGTCGCTCCAGCGCGCATCGCGGCGCAGCCAAAACGTGGCGCCGTCGGCGCGCAACTGCCAGCGCTCGGCGACACCCGGCACCAATTCGTTGCGCTCGTTGTATTGCAGCAAGCCTTCCATAATGTGCGTCAATATCAGACCGCTGATATTGTCGGTGGCGAGCAGACTGTTGAGCGTGGGCGGCTCGGTTTTAAGCATGATGCGGATGCGCTGCTGCGCGAAATCGACACCGCCATCGGCGTACACCGACGGCGCGAATAGCAGCTGGAGCAAGAGAAAAGCGATGATTTTCAGCATGAATTGTTATCGTGCGATGCCTGCCGCATGCTAACACAAAATACGCCATCGCCCAGCGCCGCCGGTACGGCTACAATGACCGTCGCCCGCATTGCGGGCCGCTCGTAAACTCATATGCCGACTCACATGCCAACCCAGGACCAGCCAGCGCCAAGCCCCTATCAAACGCCGTCGCCGCAATTGCAATGGGGCGACGACGGCGCGCCGTTCTCGCGGGAATTCGCCGATATTTATTTTTCGCGCGACGACGGCCTGGCGGAAACCGACTACGTATTCCTGCAACAGAATCGCCTGGCCGAACGCTGGTCCGCGCTCGATCCGCAGCGCGCCGGCGTATTCGTCATCGCTGAAACCGGCTTCGGCACCGGTCTCAATTTTTTCAGCGCGTGGCGGCTGTGGCAAACAACCGCGCCGCAATCCTGGCGCCTGCATTTTATTTCGGTGGAAAAATTTCCGCTGCGGCGCGCACAACTGCAACGCGCGTTGCAGCAATGGCCGCAGTTTTCCGATTTGAGCGCACAGTTGCTCGCGGCCTATCCGGCATTGGTACCGGGCCAGCATCTGCTGAAACTCGGCGACCATGTCGCGCTGCAATTGTTGTTCGACGATGCGGTGCCCGCCCTCGATGGCTTGCACGATAGCGGCGCGGCGGAATTGACCGATGGCTTTAGCGTCGATGCCTGGTTTCTCGACGGCTTCGCGCCGGCAAAAAATCCGGCGATGTGGAGCGCGGATTTATTCGCGCATATCGGCCGTCTAAGTAAACCCGGCACCAGCTTCGCCACCTTCACCGTGGCCGGCGCGGTTAAACGCGGCCTGCGCGACGTCGGCTTCGACATCGAAAAACTCGCCGGCTTCGGCAGCAAGCGCGAAATGCTGCGCGGCGATTTTGGCGCCGCGCAAATAATGCAAAACACGCGGCCACACTTAATACCGCTCTCAATGGCAAAAACAAAATATCGGGCGATCGATTATTGGGCCTATCCGCCAATTTTGCCAAGTACGTCGCCGAGTGCGCGCACGGCGATCGTTATCGGCGGCGGACTCGCCGGCACCAGCAGCGCGCGCGCTTTGGCCGAGCGCGGCTGGTCGGTGACGCTGCTGGAAAAAAATGCCGCGCTGGCCAGCGAAGCATCGGGCAATCCGAGCGGCGTGTTGTATACGAAATTATCGCCGCAGGCCGGCACCCTGAATCGTTTCGCGCTCGCCAGTTATCTGTACGCGCTGCGTTTTTATCGGCAGCTGGTTACAAACCGCGAAATGCCCAACGCAGATATTGCCAGCGGCGAACTGTGCGGCGTGTTGCAGTTGGCCGACGACATCGCGCAATGGCAAGCGCTGCGCGAGACTTTTAGCGGCCACGACGACTGGGTGCAGTTTGTCGAGCCGGCGCGCGCCAGCGAATTAGCGGGCTGCACCATCGAGCGTGCGGCGCTGTGGTTTCCGCAGGCCGGCTGGCTGGCGCCGAGGAAAGTGTGTGAAGCGGCAGCACAACATGCGGCGATCGATACGCGCCTGAATTGCCGCGCCGAATCCATCGAAAGAAACGCGCAGCAGTGGCGCGTGCAAACCGATCGCGGCGAGCTGCAGGCGGCCGTCGTGGTCATTGCCAATGCCAATGCGGCGCGCCAACTACTACCGGCGACGACGCTGCCGCTGAAATCGATTCGCGGCCAGATCACACAACTGCCGGCCGCTTGGCTGCGGCAACAGCCGAAAACCGTTATCTGTCACGCGGGCTATCTGGCGCCCACCGCCGCCGGACTCGATATCGGCGCCACCTTCGATCTGCACGATGACGAAGCGGCACTGCGTCCGCTCGATCATCGCCGCAATGTGCAATTATTAGCCGCCGCACTGCCACAATTACTCGCTGTACCAAACGCGGAGCAGGCCTGTGATGAGCGTTCCTATTATGACGAGCGCTCCTATGACCAGTACTCTTATGACCAGCACTCTTATGAAAAACTGGCCGGCAGAGTCGGTTTTCGCTGCACCACACCGGATTATCTGCCGCTGGTCGGGCCGGTTGCCGATAGCGCGGCGATGGCCGAGCGCTGCGCGGCCCTGGCGCACAATGCCAACGCGCGGCTGCCACAGCCCGGCGCCTATTTGCCGGGGCTGTATGTGAATGTCGGCCACGGTTCGCGCGGTCTGACCTCCACACCGCTGTGCGCGGAATTACTGGCCAGCTTGATCGCCGGCACGCCGCGTCCGCTACCGCGCGATTTGGTGCAAGCGTTATCGGCGGCGCGCTTCGGGGTGCGCGATATTATTCGCGGCCGCGCCGCAGCGGTACGACTTGCGCCCGCAACCGACTAAATGACGGCAACATAGGCGAATGGGCGGCGCCTGATATACACTTACTGCCACGCCTAGCAGCCACCAACATAACAGCAGGAATCGATCATGCTCAGCGCTCCGGATAAGACCAGCGAATACGTCAGCGATCTCGATAGCGTACATAACTATTACGAACATATCGTGCTCGAGGAAATCGATCGGCAGCTCGCCGAGCGCGAGGAGAGCACTGACTTTATCGCCGACGTCGCCTGCGTCGCGCTCAATCACTTGCCGCCCCGCTATATCCGCCACAATGTCGATATGGCGTTTTATCTATCGCCGAAAGAAAGCCGCGAGATGGACGAAAAAGTTGCCGCTTCGGTGCGCAGAGCGCTCGCCTTTGTCGATCAGCGCCGCGATCGCACCGCCGGCCGCTAAGCGAGCGAACAAATATCGATCAGCGCGCCCAATTTTCGATACAGCAAGCTATTCGATGCAGCAGCTAGTCGATACAGCGGCGATGAGGCGATTAGGGACTTGGTTACTCTTCGTCTGTTGTTGCAGTGCTTTATATTGTTGCAGCGCTTTACATGCCGAGTCACTGTCCGGCCAACAACCCGCATCCGCCCCATCTATTCCCTACACTGTAGTGGCGCGCTATCCGCACGATAGCAATAACTTTACCCAGGGTTTGGAGATCGCCGCCGGCGCGCTGTTTGAGAGCAGCGGGCTGTACGGACACTCGTTTATCGCGCGCCAGGCCTGGCCGCCGGTCGATTCAAGCGCTAATCCCTCCGCTAATCCCTCCAACAACCCACCCATGCCCACGACACCGACCGAGCGTCAACCGCTGCCCGCCCGCTATTTTGGCGAAGGCTTGACCGTGTGGGGTACGAAAATTTATGTAGTGACCTGGCGCGAGCAGCAGGGATTTATTTTCGATCGTCAAAGCCTGAAAAAAATCGGCGAATTTGGTTTGCAAGGCGAAGGCTGGGGACTGACGCACAACGACCGGCAACTCATTCTCAGCGATGGCAGCCCGGTCCTGCGCTTTCTCGATCCGGAAAGTTTCGCGCTGGAGAAAACGCTGACGGTTACACTCGACGGCGCTCCGCTCGCCGAACTCAACGAATTGGAATGGATCGAGCAGCGCGAGGGTCGGCCGGCGCGGCTGCTCGCCAATATCTGGCAGAGCGATACGATCGTCGCGATCGATCCCGCCACCGGCCACGTCACCGGCAAGCTCGATTGCAGCGCGCTGTATCCGCTCGGGCAGCGCGCACCGCACGCCGACGTGCTGAACGGCATCGCGCTCGATGCCGATGACACGCTACTTGTAACCGGCAAGTTCTGGCCCCACATCTACCGTCTTAAACTTCTGCAAGCGCTGCCGTAATGCCCCGGTCGAGCGGCAAAAATCGCGCTACAATGCAGGAATTAACTCGCTAATGCCCCTATTCGCTCGCTGTTGAGGACTATCCGCGTGACCATTAAGCCCACCGTTTTAAACCCCGCCTTCGAATGGCTGCGCAGCCAACAACTGGAATCGTTGAATATCACCGTCGAGGAATACCGCCACCGCAAAACCGGCGCCGCGCACTATCACCTGGCCGCGGATTTCGACGAAAACGTATTTCTGGTCGCGCTGCGCACGGTGCCAATGGATTCGACCGGCGTCGCGCATATTCTCGAACACACGGCGCTGTGCGGCAGCGAAAAATACCCGGTGCGCGATCCCTTCTTCCTAATGCTGCGCCGCTCGCTGAATACGTTTATGAATGCGTTCACCAGCTCCGACTGGACCGCCTACCCGTTCGCCAGCCAGAACCGCAAGGACTTCAGCAATTTGTTGGAAGTGTATCTGGACGCGGTGTTTTTCTCGCGCCTCGATCCGCTGGATTTCGCGCAGGAAGGCCATCGCATCGAATTCGCCAAAGCCAACGATGCGAATAGCGAGCTGGTTTATAAAGGCGTCGTGTTCAACGAAATGAAAGGCGCGATGAGTTCGGTGCCGAGCACGCTGTGGCATACGCTGTGTAAATATTTGTATCCGAGCACCACCTATCACTACAACAGCGGCGGCGATCCCGAATATATTCCCGATCTCAGCTACGCCGATCTCAAACATTTCTATCAGCATCACTATCATCCCAGCAACGCCATCTTCATGACCTTCGGCGACATTCCCGCGCACGAGCATCAGGCGCGCTTCGAGGAATTGGCGCTGGCGCGTTTCGATAAGCTCGATATTCATATCGGCGTGCCCGACGAAAAACGCTATCACGCGCCGCTGCGCGTGCAGGAAAGTTACGCGCTCACCGAAGAGGACGATCTCGACGATAAAACGCATATCGTGATGGGTTGGCTGTTCGGCAAGAGCGCCAATCTCGACGAACTGTTAAAAGGCCAATTGCTGTCGTCGGTACTGCTCGACAATAGCGCCTCACCGCTGATGCGCGCGCTCGAAACCACCGAGCTCGGCAGCGCGCCGAGCCCACTCTGCGGCTTGGAAGATTCGATGCGCGAGCTCACCTTCGTGTGCGGCGTCGAAGGCAGCAATGTCGAATCGGTCGAAGCGGTAGAGCAATTGGTGCTCGACACTATTCGCGATGTCGCTGAAAACGGTGTGCCACAAGAGCGCGTCGAAGCGGTGCTGCATCAACTCGAATTGCATCAACGCGAAATCGGCGGCGATTCGTACCCGTACGGCCTGCAACTGATTCTCAACGCACTGTCGAGCGCCACGCATCGCGGCGATCCGCTGGCGATGATGAATCTGGAACCGGTACTGGCGCAGCTGCGCGAGGATATTAAAGATCCCGAATTTATCAAGAAACTCGCGCGCGAACTGTTACTCGAAAATCCGCATCGCGTCACGCTGGTGTTAACGCCGGATAGCGAACTGGCCGAGCGCCGCGATGCCGCCGAGACGCAGCGTCTGGCAAAACTGAAAAGCACGCTCGGCAACGACGACAAACAACGCATCATCGAACTGGCAAAAAATCTCGAAGCGCGCCAGCAACAAGTGCTCGACGAATCGATCCTGCCAAAGGTCACGCTGCACGATGTCAAACCCGATATTCGCGTGTTGACATCGCAACATAAACAACTCGGCGTATTGCCGGCCACCAGTTACGCGCGCGGCACCAACGGCCTGGTGTATCAGCAAATCGTTATCGAACTGCCACAGCTCGACGATGATTTACTGGCGTTGCTGCCCTACTACACCAGCGCGCTAACCGAGATCGGTATCGGCGCGCGCGATTATCTCGCGACGCAGGAATGGCAGGCCGGCGTGTGCGGTTCGATTCACGCCTACACCACATTGCGCGGCGCTATCGACAACGAGCAGGACACCAAGGCCGTATTGATTTTGTCGTCGAAGGCCTTGGCGCGCAATCACGCGGCGCAAAGTGAATTGATGAAAGCCACACTGGAAGAGGTGCGCTGGGATGAATTGCCGCGCTTGCAGGATTTAATCGCGCAGCAGCGCGCGCGCCGCGAAGACAGCATCACCGGTAACGGTCATGCGCTGGCAATGCAAGCCGCGTCGGCCGGTATGAGCCCAGTCGCCAAATTGACGCACGAATTATCCGGCCTCGGCGGTATTCAAGCGGTCAAACAATTGGACGATGGACTCGCGCAACCGGAAAAATTGCAGGAGTTCGCACAGCGTCTGCAACGTTTACACACAGCGGTTTGCGCCGGTAAAAAACAATTGCTGATCGTCGCCGAAGAAGAAAATCTCGCTGCCATTCAAAACGCCGCCGCCGCACTGTGGGCACAGACCTCGCTGCCGGCAACCGCTACTGCATTCGCCAGCGATCCGGTGCGCAACCCAGTGCGGCAATTGTGGCAGACCAACACGCAGGTTAACTTCTGCGCCAAGGCCTACCCCAGCGTGCCGGTCGATCATGCCGATGCGGCGCCGCTCACGGTACTCGGCGGTTTCCTGCGCAACGGTTATCTGCATCGCGCGATTCGCGAACAAGGCGGCGCCTACGGCGGCGGCGCGGCACAGGAATCGAATATCGCCGCGTTCCGCTTTTATTCGTACCGCGATCCGCGCCTCACCGAAACGCTCGACGATTTCGACGCCGCCATCGAATGGCTGCTGACCAGCGAACATCAACCCGAACAACTGGAACAAGCGATTCTCGGCGTGATGGGCAGCCTCGACAAACCCGGCTCGCCGGCCGGCGAAGCGAAACAGGATTTCCACAACCAAATCTTCAACCGCACCCCGGAACATCAACGCCGTTTCCGCGCACGCATTCTCGCCGTCACCCTGGACGATTTAATTCGCGTCGCGAAAACGTATTTAAAACCGGAATTGGCGAGTATTGCGGTTGTGACTAACGAGCAAGGGAAGCAGCAGTATCAAACTGCTGCGAAAACGCCGTTGGAAGTACTCACCGTTTAGCACTGTAGGTCGGACTTTAGTCCGACACTTCTCGCCGATATCTTGATGCGTGTAGAACTGAAGTCAGGACCTACAGCTAAAATAAAATTTATTACGCCCAGCTCACCCTGCTTATGCTAGGAGCATGAAAATAAAAACATTAAATTGAAGGAACAGATTATGAACCTAGAAATAAAATGGCATAAACCTTTAAAGTTAAAAGATGGATCAAAAATAGGATTAATTTACAAAATTGATGGCCTTGAAGCATGGAATGGCCTATCTGGTGTTTACATGTTTTGTAGACAATATGCAAAAAGCCTTGCACCATTATATATAGGGAAGGCTGACGATGTCGGACGACGAATCAAACAACACTTGAATAGCATCAAGCTAATGAAAGGAATTGAAAACTCTCAAAATGGCGACAAAATACTCATGCTTGGAACATTTGTTCCAAAATCAGGGCAAAACAAACAAAAAGCCATTTCTTCAATTGAAAAAGCTTTAATAGAACACGCCCTCCTAGAAGGTTATGAGCTCCTGAACAAGCAGGGAACCAAAACCCCGGTCCATAAAATTTCTTTTTCAGGCTATCTACCTGCTAGAAACATGACCGGGCAATCAATGTATATAAAAGCAAAATAACACATAAACAGCTAAGGAAAAATTGAGGCAACCCCTCTCATTAGCATGCCATCCGACATTTAAGGAGTCATTGTGTCAGCGATCCAATTTATTACATCCGGAGGCATGGCGAGTATCGGTGGAGATTTGCCAGAAGATGAGCGGAAATCAGCCAATGCAATCGTCAAGAGCTTTGGAGAAAAGGTCAGAAAATACGCACTCGCCTTACAGGTTCCCGCTTCTCTTTTGAAGGTTCAGCAATGTACTTTTTTGTTCGTTGCAAAAGACACGGCTAGCATCCATTTCGTATTTGCGGACGCACCTGGAGGCAACTCACTTAATTACAGAGACCTGTCAACTAATGGTCGTTTAGAGCTTCAAAGCATTGTCCATCAAGTCCGCATTGAGGTTGGCGAAGTTGCATGGGCTTTTTCCTGCCCTTTAAACGTGGCACTAGCCGAGCTTGAAGGATATATTCAAACAATCGTTCAGCAGTATGTCAATTCAGTGCTTCAGTCACAGCAGAAGCCGAGTAAGCATATTTCTAGCGAGGCCGTATCATTGCCGGAAATAGCTTCAGGGCTTGAAAAATTCAGGACCGATTATCCAATCGGGACGAAGACCGCATTCATCATCATGCAGTTCGGAAATACAAAACCCCATCAAGCAATCGTAACGTGTATTAAGGATACGCTGAAAAAGCATGGCATCACTGCTCTAAGAGCTGATGACAAGGAATACATGGACAACTTGTTTCCAAACATAAAAACATACATGCACGCATGTGACTTCGGTGTCGCCGTATATGACCGAATCACCGAAGATGACTTCAATCCGAATGTCTCTCTTGAGGTCGGCTATATGCTAGGCATGGGAAAAAATGTCCTACTTTTAAAGGACAAAACATTGAAGTCATTGCAAACAGATTTGACTGGGAAACTCTATAAAGCCTTTGATACGACTGATATTGCCAATACCTTGCCTCAACATCTTGAGAAATGGTTGTCTGACAGAGGTTTGGGGTAAACATGGCTAAAAATTGCTCCGGCGGACTGTCAAAAAATCTGCGTTCTTCGCCATCCACTGAACTCAACCGGTATTGAGTATCCGGTTTTTAAACAACAGGGCCAAGCCTTGTGCTTTGCTGTTTAAATGTTCATAACTAATCGGTAAACCATAAATAATAAGCAAAAAGCGAGACCCTGCCGACTGTCGATTCAGCGTATTTGCATATCGAATTGTTATAGATTGAGCCCGTATTCGAGTGATAGTAGGTATGGAAGAAGCGATCCGAACGGTAGCCATAGGTATTTTCGCAACAATAGCGATCGACATCTGGGCCACCCTCTCAAACAAAGTGCTTAAACTACCAAGAACCAACTGGGCAATGGTCGGTCGATGGATAGGCCATATCCCAAGTGGAAAATTTGCGCACCATCCGATCAGCTCTTCGCCAGTCATAAAAAATGAACTATGGGTGGGATGGATTTTTCACTACGCAGTAGGCGTGATATACGCCCTACTATACGTCGCATACGTTTTCGCAATGCAAGATGGCGCGCCAACCCTGGCATCGGCGTTGGTTTTCGGCCTGATTACCATTTTATCGCCCTGGCTGCTTATGCAGCCGGCATTGGGCTTAGGTATTTGTGCCTCGAAAGCTCCTAAGCCAAATTTGGTACGGCTGCAAAATTTAATTATTCACTCAATTTTTGGCATAGCACTTTATTACGGCTGGATGGCTACAAACATTTTTCTTTAATTAAGCCACGCATGATAAGGCAATGATATGGGGCTGCGTAGCTTCAGCAATCACCTATTTCAAATCGAGGACTATATGATTCTTACTGTTTTCCGATCTCGCCTGAATGAATAAGCGCAAGAGGAATATAATAGAAATAGGGACGAATTTATTTTCTCGACAACAACTCTCCATCAATCTTTAAAGCCGCGCAGAGCGCGCTATCTAAAATAAAATCGAAAAAGCCAGTCGCGATTGAACTTGGCACTTAACCGGATATAGCCATCTGCTTTTATTTTTTCAAAGGCTCGGCAAGTGCGAGAGCTTCCGTCATTGGAGGGATAACAGCGAGAATCTGCGCGACCTTGTCGTCGCGCAGAGGAGCTCACGGACACAAGAGCCTTTGAAAAAATAAAGGCGGATGGCGTCGCGGGACCGAGCCAGCAGCACCGTAAAAGTCACAATGCGAAATAGGCTGCCAGAGGGGTTTCTTAAACCCCTCCGGCGCCTTTTCCGACTACTTCAGATCATAGCGATCCAAATCCATCACCTTGCTCCACGCCGCCACGAAGTCGCGCACGAACTTCTGCTGCGCATCGCTGCACGCATACACTTCTGCCAACGCTCGCAGTTGCGAGTTCGAACCGAACACCAGATCGACGGTGGTGCCGGTCCACTTGAGTTCGCCGGTGCTGCGATCGCGGCCTTCCAATACGCCTTCGGTGGCGGACTTCTGCCACTTGGTGCGCATATCGAGCAGATTGACGAAGAAGTCATTGCTCAGGGTTTCGGGCCGCGTGGTGAAAACGCCGTGTTGCGATTGGCCGGCGTTCGCATTCAGCGCACGCAGGCCGCCGATCAGTACCGTCATTTCCGGCGCGGTCAGCATCAGTAACTCGGCTTTATCCACCAATTGTTCGGCCGCCGCTGCTTCGAGTCCCTTGCGCGCGTAATTGCGGAAACCATCCGCTTTCGGTTCCAGCACCGCGAATGCGTGCACATCGGTCTGTTCCTGCGATGCATCCATACGCCCCGGCGTAAACGGCACCTTCACGTCGATACCGGCTTTTTTCGCGGCGGCCTCGACCGCCGCGCAACCGCCGAGCACGATCACATCGGCCAGCGAAACTTTTTTGCCGCCGGCCTCTTTTCCACCAGATTGGGCATTATTGAAATCCTGCTGAATTGCTTCAAGCTTTTGCAGAATCGTCGCCAGTTCAGCAGGCTGATTGACCTCCCAATCCTTCTGCGGCGCGAGGCGAATGCGCGCGCCATTGGCGCCGCCGCGCATATCGCTGCCGCGAAACGATGCCGCCGCTGCCCAGGCGGTCGTAACCAATTGCGAGATAGACAATCCAGCAGTGAGAATCTTGGTTTTCAACGCAGCGATATCCTGCGCGTCGATCAATGGATGATTCACGGTCGGAATCGGGTCCTGCCACAGCAGTTCTTCGGCGGGCACTTCCGGTCCGAGATAACGCGCGCGCGGCCCCATATCGCGATGCGTCAATTTGAACCAGGCGCGCGCGAACGCATCGGCGAACTGATCGGGATGATCGAGGAAGCGCCGCGAAATTTTTTCGTAGGCTGGGTCGAAGCGCAGCGCGAGATCAGTGGTCAACATCGCCGGCGCGTGGCGCCTCAAAGGATCGTGTGCATCGCGCACAGTGTTGGCGCCGGCGCCGCCCTTCGGCATCCATTGATGCGCGCCGGCCGCGCTCTTGGTCAACTCCCATTCGTAGCCGAATAAATTCCAGAAAAAATTATTGCTCCACTGCGTCGGCGTAGTGGTCCAGGTAACTTCCAGGCCGCTGCCGATCGCATCGCCGCCTTTGCCGCTGCCGAAACTATTCACCCAGCCCAGGCCCTGCTCTTCGATGCCGGCCGCTTCCGGCTCGGGTCCGACCAGCGCCGCATCGCCGGCGCCGTGGGTTTTACCGAAAGTATGGCCGCCGGCAATCAATGCAACGGTCTCCTCGTCGTCCATCGCCATACGCGCGAAGGTTTCGCGAATATCGCGCGCAGAAGCGATGGGATCGGGGTTGCCATTCGGGCCTTCCGGGTTCACGTAGATCAAACCCATCTGCACCGCAGCGAGCGGATTTTCCAGCGCGCGCTCGCCGCTATAGCGCTCCTCGTCGGAGAGCCACTTACCTTCCGCGCCCCAATAAATATCTGCTTCCGGTTCCCAGATATCCTCGCGCCCGCCGGCGAAACCGAAAGTTTTGAAGCCCATCGTTTCCAGCGCGACATTGCCGGTGAGCACAATCAGATCGGCCCAGGAAATTTTGCGGCCGTATTTTTGTTTGATCGGCCAGATCAGGCGGCGCGCTTTGTCGAGATTGACGTTGTCGGGCCAGCTGTTGAGCGGCGCGAAACGCTGGCTGCCGCTGCCCGCGCCGCCACGACCGTCGCCGGTGCGATAGGTGCCGGCGCTATGCCACGCCATGCGAATAAACAGCGGACCGTAGTGACCGAAATCCGCCGGCCACCAATCCTGCGAGTCGGTCATCAGCGCCGCGAGATCTTTTTTCACGGCCGCGTAGTCGAGACTGTTGAATTCCTCGGCGTAATTAAATGCCGCGCCCATCGGATCGGCCAGCGACGATTGCTGGTGCAGCACGTGCAACTGCAATTGCTCGGGCCACCAATCCACGTTCGATGGGGATTTTTTACGACCTGCAAATGGACATTGGCTTTCGCTAGACATGATTATCTCCTTTTAAAATTTACTGGCTGCTCGATTGCTCGATCAAACACTTACCGATCTAACGCTAACTTAAATTGGCTCCAAACAATTCGTTAAGTGCCTCTAACAAAATGAGCACTGAGCAGGCACAGCAGCCGTAGCCTTATTCTCGGACACGCAACGACGTGCATCCATGCAAAGGCTCGGGTGTCGCCCTCCATGGCGACACACGGTCCAAGAATAAGGCTACGGCTACTATGCGTGAGCATCTCTGCCGCCGGCTCATTTTGTTGGAGCCTCTGAGTAGCTTCGCTGTTTGTACTGCAATATTTTTTGCGATTCCATTTTTGCGATTCGAGAGCGCGCGGGCCAATGAACTAGAATTCCGATCGGCCGACAGATGTCCGACTCGCATTGGCAGGGGGCCGCGCGAAGCGGCGTCAATAGTGTTCCGATGATCGTGCTGGCCGCAGTCGGCGGTCAACAGAGATAGCGCTGACATAATCGACTCCACTCACTATCCAAGGTTGTTTGAGCTGCGCACTCAAACCACATGTCGACAGTATCGGAGTCTTTAAGCCAGAGATGAAATTGGATTTTTCTTTTAAGCGGATAGCGATCGACTATTTTGCGCTAACGATGCGGCGGCTTATGGCCGCACTCGTTTTATAGCGCGCACGGCGTCGCCGATCAGCGCGGGGCCGCGATAGATAAAGCCCGTATAAATTTGTACCAATGCGGCACCGGCGGCGATCTTGGCTGCGGCGTCCTCGCCCGTCATGGTGCCGCCGACACCGATGATCGGCAATTTGCCGTTTAATTGCCGCGCCAGCGCGCGAATCACGGCGGTGGATTTTTGCGTCAGCGGCGCGCCGCTTAAACCGCCCGCCTCGTTGCCGTGCGGCAATTGCGCCACTGCTTCGCGCGCGATGGTGGTATTGGTGGCGATGACGCCGTCGATTTCAAACTCGACCAGCGCCGCCGCCACTTCGCGGATGTCGTCGCCGGCCATATCGGGAGCGATTTTCACGGCCAGCGGTACATAGCGGCCGTGTGTGCTGGCCAATAATTGCTGCTCGGTCTTTAAACGATCCAGCAGGTTTTTCAGCGGCTCGCCGAATTGCAGATCGCGCAGGCCGGGCGTATTTGGCGACGATAAATTCACTGCAATATACGACGCATGCGGGTAGACCTTGCGCATGCTGTACAAATAATCCTCGGCGGCCAGTTGCGCCGGCGTATCTTTATTTTTACCGATATTGATACCGAGCACGCGCCCCTGCCGCTGCAATAGCGGCTGCGCTTTTTGCACGCGCGCCACCAGATGATCGACGCCGAGATTATTGAAACCCATGCGATTGATGATCGCCTCGGCGCGCGGCAGACGAAACAAGCGCGGCTGCGGATTGCCGGTCTGCGGACGCGGCGTCACCGTGCCGATTTCCAGAAAACCGAAACCCAGCGCCGCCAGGCCATGGATGTGATCGCCGTTTTTATCGAGCCCCGCCGCCAACCCCACCGGGTTTGGAAAATCGATGCCCATGACTTTGACCGGCGCGGCGTCGACCGTAGGGAACAATACTTTACTCAGATGCGCGGACGCGCTGGCATCCAATAATTCCAGCGCCAGTCGATGGGAAGTTTCCGGGGCAAAACCAAATAATATGCTGCGCAGCAGAGAATACATGCAAACCTCGCGATGGTCGGGGACGCGCGATTATATAGAGAAGCGGCTGGCGCTGTACGCCGCTATCGTATTGTTAAGCGCTGGTTTTGGCGTCGGCGAAAAAGCGTTCGAGCTCATTGATCAAACTATTAAAGCCCAGCTCGATCAACTCTTCGGTGGACGACGCATTCATATAAGGCAACAGCTGCATGAGTTTTTGCCGATCCGCCGCCGCCAAATGATCGAGCGTGCTGCCGCTCATTTGCTGGCGATAATCCGGCGAGCGGCCGACTAAAATCAAAAACCCGATGGCGCTTTCGACGAACCAATTGAATGCCAACGCCAGGCGCCGCTCCGCGAGTCCGTGCGCGAGCATGACATCCAACACCGGCAATGTCATCTTGGCCCAGGTGCTGGACAAAGCCACCTCATTATTCCAGCCGATCGAGCGGCGCAGATGCGGAAAGCGCTGTAAATAGATTTGCAGCGCCTGCAACCAACCGCGCAATTGGGTTTGCCATGGATCGTTGGGGCTCGCCACGTAGGCGAAGCCGGTAAAGGTTTCGGCCGACATCGCCTCCAACAGCGCTTCGCGATTCGGAAAGTAGGTGTACAGCGCCATCGGCACCGCACCCAGCTCCTGTGCGACTCGTGTCATAGTCAGCTCTTCGACATTGCCGACCGCAGCCAGTAATTCCATCGCTTTATCGAGCACGACCTCGCGCGACAGCCGCGCCGGCCGACCGCGCGTGCGCTTGGCGCCAACCGGCGCCTCGATTGTTTTATCCACTGTCGCTACTCCCAACCCTGCCACCCACGAAGTTTTTCGCATGCGGGAAGCTTTCTATTTATTTTGTACGTGTGCTGCGCTAATATTTAGCTTAATTATTACATTAAATAACTTATATTTTACAAAATTAAATATAAATCAAATAGATAGCATATAAACCTCATTGCCAGCTATAACGTTCCGGAAGGCTCTTTGCGCCAATGAAAACGCACGTTAAATGGGACTTCGTGAAAATATGACGGGCATTACAACACAGGCGCATTCACATCCAAAAGGGATTCAATGCACCCTTGGAAATTGTGCTGGTAGATTTTAAATCAACTGCTATTGGCATAGGTTTGAATGCTAGAAGCGGGGTGAAGGGGGTCTCTTTTTCAGGGCATGAAGGGGTTCTCTTCGAAGCTGCGAGCCAGATCTATCCGTGAAGCTGACAAGTTATTCTAAGTCGATAGCACCGAGGCTACTTGAGTGCTTGCCTAGGGGCCCTGGAAAAGAGACCCCCTTTACCCCGCCACCAACTGCCTACGGAGCGCCTGCTTTCTTTGAGTGAATAAAATGAAAAGTTCGGACGAGTGAAGAAAGCTAAAAATACACACCAGCTTTATCGATTTATAAAACATAACATCAATTTACTTCGCGAGGTTTAAGCATGAATATCGCTCGTTATTGTTCCATCGCCCTCACCTGCTACGTCTTGAGCGGCTGCCAGCCGGCACCCTTCCAGCATGAAATAACCGGCCAATCACCCAAGCCCTGGAGCAGCGAACAATTCAACGCGCACGACGGCGATTTCGATTTCGCATTGTTCGGCGACCGCACCGGTCTCGCCCGCCCCGGCGTCTTTGAACAAGCGATGACGCGCATCAATCTGCTGCAGCCGGAATTCGTCATCAACACCGGCGATATGATCGAAGGCTATACCGACGATAAAACCGATTTAACGAAAATGTGGGATGAACAGGATGCGCGGCTGAGTAAATTACAAATGCCGTTCTTTCGCGTGGTCGGCAATCACGACATGGGCAACGAGATGATGCGCGATTTCTGGCATCTGCGTTACGGCCCCGATTACTACTCGTTCGTCTACAAGAATGTTTTATTCATCGCCTTGAATACCGAGGACCCGCCATCGCCGATGCCCGAGGATATGCGCAAAGGTTTCGAAATGGTTAAGCAAAAACTGCGCGAAAACCCCGAGCAAGCGATTGAGTTCATGACCAAGACCATGGCTGCGATCACGCCGGAAATGCGCGAAAAAATGCGCAATACCGCGACCCCGGTGCATTTCTCCGATACGCAAATCGCGTGGGTAAAAAGCACGCTGGAGAAAAACCCGAATGTGCGCTGGACCTTTCTATTGATGCATAAACCAGCCTGGGAAATCGCCGATTCGGGCTTCGATAAAATCGAAGCGTTGTTGGGTAATCGTCAGTTCACGGTATTCGGCGGCCACGAACACAATTACGAGCATACCGTGCGCAACGGCCACGACTACATTCGCCTGGCCACGGTCGGCGGCATGCCGCATCACGCGCCGCCCGGCAATATCGATCATATAACGCTGGTGAACTTTCGCGCCGGCCAGCCGCATATCGTTAATTTCCCGCTCGCCGGCGTTCTCGATATCGACGAACCACAGCAACAAAATGCCCTGTTGCCGATAAAGCCATAAGATATTAAATGCCTGTACACTTAACGTTCGGCCCTCCCCGCGAGGGCCTTTTTTTTCTATCGATCTTTTATTTGTTAGCCCCGTGATGAGTGCTCTGCGCTAGATCGAGCAGCTCGCGAATCGCTACCGCGAACACGGCAAACTCTTTCGCTTCGGTGCCGTGCAATTCCATCAGCAGGGCGCGCCAACGCTCCACCAAGGTCTGCTGCTGCTTTAACCAGCGCTGCAGACAGGCCGGCACATCGCCCAGCGGACAGAGATACAGCAAGGCGCCGACCGCTAACTTGCGCTGCTGCCATTCCAGATCGTCGCGAAAGGTTTCGCGCGCCTGTGCCTGCCAATGGTTCTCGACTTTCAGATCGGCGATTTGCTTCGCGAAGGAATCGAGCTCGAGCACTTGCGCCAACGCGACATAGACTTCCGCCACCTTGCGGACCGGTTTATCGACTTCGGTGGCCGCATCGATAATGCTCAACGACGGATATAAGAAGTTGGCCGCCGCGACATATTCCGCCACATCGGGCGGCACCGCCTGCTCCAACAAACGCTGACGGCGCGCCGTATAATCCTCGAGCACGCGGCCGGCCAGAATTTCCGGGTACTGCCGATGCAATTCCGCGATCGGTTGCCGAAAGCGCTCGACTTCGCGCAGCGGCTGCAGATGCACGCGCCGGTTGCGAATAAACCAGCGCGTCGCGCGCCGCACCAGGCGCATCACCACTGCCATCATATCCAGCTGCACATTCGCGTCGATGATGCCATCGAGCGCTTCGATCGCGCGCCAATGACTGTGCATATCGAACACCTCGCGCGCGGTGACAAAGGCGCGCGCCACTTCGACGGCGCTGGCGCCGGTCGATTGCACCATGCGCTCGACGAAGGTGATGCCCATCAAATCGATCATATCGTTGGCTATCTGCGTGCCGATAATTTGCGCGCGCAGACGATGCTGATCCAGTACGGCGCGATAGGAGCTGCGCAATTGCTCGGGAAACGCGCGGTATAAAGCTTGCGATAACAGCGGATCGTCGGCGATTGCCGGCACCAACAGATCGGCTTTCAATTGCGCTTTGGTATACGAGATCAACACGGCCAGTTCGGGCCGCGTCAAACCGCGGCCACCGGCTTTGCGTTCCAGCAATGCGTCGTCGTCGGGAATAAACTCCAGCGCGCGCTGCAAACGGCCGCTGCTCTCCATGCGTTTAATTAGGCGTTCGTATTCGCCGCTGCGCGCTAATGCCTGCCGTTCTGCCAAACTCAATGCCTGCGTCTGTCGGTAATTATGTTGCAACACCAACTCGGCGACGGCATCCGTCATGCTGCTCAACAATGCGCGCCGCTGCTTTTCCGTCATATCGCCGCTGGCGACCAACGCATTTAATGCAATCTTGATGTTTACTTCGTGATCGGAGCAATCGACACCGGCGGAGTTATCGATAAAGTCGGTATTGCAGCGGCCGCCTTGCAAGGCATATTCGATACGTCCGAGTTGCGTGCAACCGAGGTTGCCGCCCTCGCCGATAACCTTGCAGCGCAACTGCAGGCCGTTCACGCGCACCGCGTCGTTCGCCTTGTCGCCGCATTCGGCGTGCGTCTGTCGACTCGATTTAACGTAGGTGCCGATACCGCCGTTCCATAACAGATCCACCGGTGCGCACAGCAGCGCGGTTATCAGTTCGTTCGGCGCGAGTTGATCGGCGTCGATGGCAAAACGTTTTTTCATCGCCGGGCTGATCGCAATCGTTTTGGCGCTGCGGCGAAATACTCCGCCGCCGCTGCTGATCAATGTTGCGTCGTAATCCTCCCAACTCGAGCGCGGCAACTGAAACAACCGCTCGCGCTCGGCGAAACCACGCTCGGCATCGGGCTCGGGATCGATGAAAATATGTTGATGATTAAATGCCGCCAGCAAGCGAATATGGCGCGACATCAGCATGCCATTGCCGAACACATCGCCGGCCATATCGCCGATGCCGACCACGCTGAAGTCGGTGGTCTGCACATCGATACCGATTTCGCGAAAGTGACGCTGCACCGATAGCCAGGCGCCGCGCGCCGTGATGCCCATTTTTTTGTGGTCGTAACCGACGCTGCCGCCCGATGCGAATGCATCGCCGAGCCAAAATTGATACCGCTGCGCTAATTCGTTGGCAATGTCGGAAAAGCTGGCGGTGCCCTTGTCTGCCGCCACCACCAGATAGATATCGTCGCCATCGTGGCGCACGGTGCGCGGCGGCGCTATGGTCCCCGCCGGCCCGGAGTTATCGGTGAGATCGAGCAGCGCTTGCACAAAAATCCGATAGCAGTTTATACCTTCCTGCAATACCGCGTCGCGATCGCCGGCAACCGGTCTACGCACCACGAAACCGCCCTTCGCGCCGGTCGGCACGATCACGGCATTTTTAACATTCTGCGCTTTCACCAGCCCCAATACTTCGGTGCGAAAATCCTCCGGACGATCGGACCAGCGCAAGCCGCCGCGCGCCACCTTACTGGTGCGCAGATGAATGCCCTCGACGCGCGGCGAGTGCACGAAAATCTCGAACAGCGGACGCGGTTGCGGCATATCGGGCACCTGCTCGGAGCACAGCTTGAACGAAAAGTAATTTTTGGGTTTGCCCGCGCTGTCGAGCTGAAAATAATTGGTGCGCAGTGTCGCCTTCAGCAACGCCAGATACTGGCGGATAATGCGGTCTTCGCTGAGGTTGCCGACGGCATCGAGCGCATCGATAATGCGCGCGGCAATATTTTGCGCGCGATCGGAGCGCTGGTCGGCGGGCAAATCGAGTTCGGGATCGAAGCGCAGCTGGAAGAACTGCAATAAAAGTTGCGTGATGGCTAAATGCCGCACCAGCGTATCGGCAATATATTCGCCGGCAAAGTTAAATTGTATTTGCTTTAAATAGCGCGCATAGGCGCGCAGCATCGCTACCGCGCGCCAATTCAGCCCAGTGCCTAAAATCAAACGATTAAACGTATCGTTTTCCGCATCGCCGTACCAGATACGCGCGAACGCATCCTGAAAGTTGTCGCGCGCCTCGCCGATATCGATACCCGCAGCCCAGTCGTACGACAAAATAAATTCGTGAATCCACACTTTGATGCCGGTGCGCTGCACGACGTCGTAGGAGTGCTCGCTCATTACCCGCAGGCCGAGATTATCCAAGATCGGCATTACATCGGAGAGCGGCAGCGGCTGACTCAAGCGGTACAGGCGCAGGCGCAATGCCTGCTCGGCACCGCCGATCGCGCGGTAAAAGCGCATCGCCATATCGTTGTCGGTGTGCAATTGCGCCATTTTGCGGATATCCGCCACCGCCGCGCGCGGATCGTATTCGTCGCGATAGCCGGGCGGAAAGGCTGCGGCGTATTCGTGGGCCACCGCCAACCCCTGCTCCTCGCCAAACTCTTCCACCAGATAATTGCGCAGATGATCCTGCCAGCTCGTGCAAATCTGCACGATTTCGTCCTGCAGCGCGGCACTATCGCGACTTTGGCGTTGGCCCGGCTCGACCTGCAGAATAAAGTGCGTGCGCGTCAGAATAGACTCGGAGAAAAATGTCGAGAACTCCGCTTCGCGCGCCGCGAAGGCGTTGCATAACAGCGCTTGAATGCGCACGCGCAGCTCGGTGTTATACGTATCGCGCGGCATGTACACCAGACAACTGACGTATTTGCCGTAACTATCGCGCCGCACGAATAAACGCACCAGCCGCCGCTCCTGCATCTGATGGATAGCCAGCACCGTTGCGTACAACTCAGCGCTGTTGGCGTGAAATAATTCGTCGCGCGGATGAATTTCCAAGACGCGCGCCAATTCGCTGCGCTCGTGGCTGTCCCTGCCGAAATCGGCGCGCGTCAGCACCGCTTCCACCTTCTGCGCGATCACCGGAATCTGCGCCGGCGGCATCGTGTAGACGCGCGACGTGTAAAGCCCCATAAAGCGATGCTCGGCGGCGATGCGACCATCCGCGCCGAGCACGCGCACGCCGACGTAATCGGGATAGACGCGGCGATGCACGCGCGTGCGCAGCGAAGATTTGGAAAATATTAAAATATTCGCCGCTGCATTGCTGTCGCTGGCAGCGTCCAACTCGGCGGCCAAATCATCGCAGCCCGACGAGCCGCGCGCGCGCAGCAAACCGAGCGCGGACTCGCCGCTGCGTTCGATACGAGCTTTATCGCCGTCGGCTAATACCTGTAAATATTCGTAGCCGAGAAAAGTAAAATTATCGTCGAGCAGCCACTCGATAAATGCCTGCGCGGCATCAGCCTCGGTGCAACCTTGTACCGCGATGGCATTGCGCACCTCGGCGCAACGCGCGCGCAATGCGGCAAAATCGTCGACCACGCACTCGACTTCGCCCAGCACCTGCTCGACAGCCTGTTGCAATTGTGCAAGATCGCCGGGATTGCTGTGGCGAGTTATCTCGAGGTACAAGAATGCCTCGGTGCTGGCGGAGCCGTCCACACCGTTGCGTGGCATAAGCTGTATTAAACGCTGTCGGTCATCGCGCCGCACCTGCAATGAAGCGGAATGAATGGTGATGATGGCGATGTTGCGCGCATTCAATTCGCCACGCACCGAGTCGAGCACAAACGGCATATCGCGGCACAACACAGCGACCACGGTATGCTGCAATTGCCAGCCGTGCTGTTCGAATTCCGGATTGAAAATTCGCACCTTCGGGCGGCTGTCATCGTAGTGCTGCAGAAAATGCCAGCCGCCGTAAGTCGACGCGTACAGATCGCTCAGCGGGCGGCCGCGCAACTCCTGCAGCGGAAATTTATCGTAGAATTGCCGCGCGAACTCCAAAACCTGCGCCGCCTGCTCGCTCGGCAGGCGCTGGCCGATCTCGCTCCTTAATTGTTCAATGAGCGTGTGTTGTTCGATGAGCGTATGTTGTTCGGCAAGAGTACGCTCTTCGATAAGAGTATGCTGTTCAATGAGAGTATGCTGATCGACGTGTGATTCCATGCGTACGTCCTCTACTATCTTGTGCAGCCGGCAATACAGCATAACGAACGAAGGTCGCCGCCGCCAACCGGCGCGGAACTTCTGGCCACGGTCCAGTCAAAATATACCTGCTGCCCAAATATACCTGCTGCAAAGGGCAGCGATATTCCGTAAAATTTTTAATCGCCGTATGCGTTTAGTGCACCCCGTAAAAATACTCCGGGCAGCGGCTTATTGCGCCGCTGGCGATACGCAGAGATACCACTGAAGATAAGGATCACTATGAACCAGCAGACCAGTGACCAGCAGGTCAGCCACCCGCAGAACACCAACCAGAACACCGCTCCGGGGCAAAGTTTGCGCGAATTAAACAGCTGGCTGAGCACGCGCATCGTCGGTCAGCAGCAATTGGTCGAGCGCCTGTTGATCGCTTTACTTGCCGACGGTCATCTGCTGGTCGAAGGCGCGCCGGGCCTGGCGAAAACCAAAGCGGTTAAAACCCTGGCCGAAGGCCTGGAGGGCGATTTTCACCGCGTGCAATTTACGCCCGACCTGCTGCCCGGCGACATCACCGGCACCGACATTTATCGTCCCGAGGACGGCACCTTCCGCTTTCAGCCCGGACCCATTTTCCACAATCTGGTGCTGGCCGACGAAATCAACCGCGCGCCCGCCAAAGTGCAATCGGCGCTGCTGGAGGCGATGGCCGAACGGCAGATCAGCGTCGGTCGCAACACTTACCCGCTGCCGCCGCTATTTTTAGTGATGGCGACGCAAAACCCGATCGAGCAGGAAGGTACTTATCCGCTACCCGAAGCGCAGCTCGATCGCTTTTTATTGCATGTGCGCGTCGATTATCCGCAGATCGAAGCCGAGCGGCAGATTCTGCAATTGGCGCGCGCCGAGGCGCGCGGTGCCGATACCGCTGCGCGCCCGCAACGCATCAGCCAGGAGACCGTATTCGCCGCGCGCCGGCAGGTGCTCGATCTGCACATGGCGCCAGCGGTCGAGGAATACATCGTGCAGTTAATCATCGCCACGCGGCAGCCGCAAAATTACGATCCTAAGCTGGCCGGCTGGATCGAATTCGGCGCCAGCCCGCGCGCCACTATCGCGCTCGATCGCTGCGCGCGCGCCAGGGCGTGGCTGGCCGATCGCGACTATGTCAGCCCCGACGATGTGCAAAACGTGTGCGCCGATGTGCTGCGCCATCGCTTGATTCTCAGCTTCGATGCCGAGGCCAGCGGCATCGACGCCGATCGCGTGATACAACGCATCCTCGAGTTGGTGCCGGTCGCCTGAGCCGGTCGCCGTTGAGCCTATGGAAAAACTGAACATATTTAATCCGGCGCTCGCGCCGCTGCAGGGTGCCTACTGCGATCTCGCCGAGCTGACGGCGGCGCGGCTGGCGGCCGACGGCCTGACACTGCGGCATTCGCAACGCGCGCATAGCCAATTGTTCGGCGAGTTGCGCTCCAGCCTGCGCGGTCGCGGTTTGGAGTTCGAGGAGGTGCGCGCCTATCAGGCCGGCGACGATGTGCGCAATATCGATTGGCGCGTGACGGCGCGCACCGGCCGTCCCTTTACGAAATTATTTCGCGAGGAGCGCGAGCGCCCTTCGCTATTGGTCATCGATCAACGCCAGCCGATGTTTTTCGGTAGCCGCACCTGCTTCAAAGCAAAATTGGCCGCTTATTACGGCGCGCTGTTAGCCTGGGCGGCGCTGCAACAGGGCGATCGCATCGGCGGCCTGATCATCGGCAATAACGAGCGCTGTGAAATTCGTCCGCGCCGCGCCCGCAAAACCGCAATGGCATGGCTTAACGCTCTGTATAACTTCAATCATCAGCTGCGCAGAGACTCGCAATTAGCGAGCAGCGCGGATTCGCTGATCGCGGCGCTTGCCGATTTGCGCCGCATCGCGCGGCCCGGCAGCGCTATTTTTATCGTCAGCGATTTCGCCGGCACCGAACAGCCGCAAGCGCGCGATCAGGTACACGAGTTACTGCACAGCCTCGCGCGCCACTGCGAAATCACCGCATTATTTATTTTCGATCCGCTCGAGCGCGAGCTGCCGCCGCCGGCACTGTATACGGTGACCGACGGCGCGCAGCGCGTCGCGCTCGACAGCGGCGAAAATGCGCTGCGCGCTCGCCATCGCGAAACCTTTGAACAACGCTTGCAAACGCTGCAACAATTATTTGCCAGCATGGCGATTCCGTTGCTCGAAGCCAGCACCGAGCAGGCGCCGTTAGCGTTATTCATGCGCAACACAGCCCGAAGCCGGCGCGGAGCTTCGCGATGAATAATGCGCCCGCCAATAATCTTGCAGCCGGCGGCACCGATCCGCTCGCGCAATTGCGCGACATTCACTTGCCCGCACCGATCGGCTGGTGGCCGCCTGCTCCAGGCTGGTGGTTGCTCGGCGTTAGTTTATTGCTGGCGATCGCGCTGCTCATTTATGTTTTGCGGCGTAGATATCGACAACGGCGCTACCGTCGACTGGCACTGCAAAACGCCAAAGAAATTTATGCGCAATGGCAACAACACGGCGATCGGCTGGCGTTTATTCAAGCCTTGAATCGATTGCTCAAGCAAACCGCGCTAGTCGCCTTTCCGCAGCAGTCGATAGCTGCATTGAACGGCGCGGCCTGGCTGGATTTCCTCGATAGCCGCTTATCGCAGCCGCAATTCAATCGGCCCGCCACGCAAATATTGGCCAATGTGTATCAAAGCCATATCGACGAGCTGCAGCCGGAAGTTTTGCAGCGCGCAGCCGAGATTTGGTTGCGGAGGCATAGATGTTAGGTTTCGATTATCCATGGGCCGCGCTATTGGCGCCGCTGCCGCTGTTGATTTATTTTTTATGGCCCCGCGCGCAGCAGCAACAGGCCGCGCTGCGCGTACCTTTTTACGCACAATTAGCTGCTAACGAAACTATGCTGCCGCGCCACGTGCGCAGCCGCGTGCGTTTATTTTCGCTATTGCTGTGGTGGCTGCTGTTGATCGCCGCCGCCTGTGGACCGCATTGGCTGGGCGATGCGGTGAGCTTACCGGCGAGCGGTCGAGATCTCATGCTGGCGGTGGATTTGTCCGGCAGTATGCAAATCGAGGATATGCAAATTCGCGACGAACCGGTGCAGCGCTTGATCGCGGTGAAAACCGTGGTCGATGATTTTTTGCAACACCGGCGCGGCGATCGCGTCGGCTTGATCGTGTTCGGCACGCGCGCGTATGTGCAGGCGCCGCTGACCTTCGATCTCGATACGGTTGGCCGCTTTTTGCGCGAAGCGCAAATCGGTTTTGCCGGCGAGGAGACCGCTATCGGCGATGCGCTCGGACTGGCGGTAAAACGCCTGCGCGATCGACCCGGCGATCGCCACGTTTTAATTTTGCTCACCGACGGCGCCAGTAATTCCGGCAATGTAACGCCCGCCGCCGCCGCCAAATTAGCCGCCGACAATCATATTGTGATTTACACCGTCGGCATCGGCGCCGACAGCATGGTGATTCCCGGCCCATTCGGCACCAACTTCGGCGCGCGCCGCGTCAATCCTTCGCAGGACCTGGACGAAGATGCATTAAAAAATATTGCCGATACCACCGGCGGTCGTTACTTCCGCGCGCGCAATCCCGAAGAGCTGGCCGGCATCTATCGGCTGCTCGATTCGCTCGAACCGGTGGTGGATAACACGCAGACCTATCGTCCGCAAAGCTCATTATTTTTCTGGCCGCTGGGCGCGGCATTTTTATCGAGTTTGATATTCGCCGGCGCCGCCCTGCCCTGGCGTGGTCGCTTGCCGAAGCAAAGTACGGTGCGACTCGATAATTCGGCGACGCAACAATGATCGAACAACTATCGCTATTGCAACCATCGCTGTCGCAACTATCGCTATCGCAACTACAGCAATTGCATTTTTTGCGGCCATTATGGCTGTTGGCTATCGTGCCGGCAGTTGCACTCGCATTCGCGTTATGGCGCACGCCCGGCAGTGGTGCCAACTGGCGGCGCGCCATCGCGCCCGACTTGCTTGAACATTTATTGGAGACGCACGTCGAACAACGCAAGCGCTGGCCCTGGCTGCTGTTATTGGCCTGGACACTGGCGACGCTGGCGATGGCGGGACCGACCTGGGAAAAATTACCGCAACCGGTACTGCAAAAGCGCGATGCGTTAGTGGTCGTGCTCGATTTATCGTTGTCGATGTACGCGGAGGATATCAAACCGTCGCGACTGCAGCGCGCGCGCTTTAAGATCATCGATATTCTCAAGCGTCGCTCTGAAGGCCTGACCGGTTTGGTAGCTTACTCCGGCGATGCGCATGTGGTTGCGCCGCTGACCGACGATACCGCCACCATCGCCAATCTGGTGCCGGCGCTGGCGCCGGATATGATGCCAAGTTACGGCAGCGATCCGGTAGCCGGCATCGATCAAGCGATCCAGTTATTGCACAACGCCGGCTTCGAGCGCGGCCGTATTCTGTTGCTCAGCGATGAAATCACCGACGCGAATATCGATGCAATCGGCAAATTGATCGATGGCGGCCATTGGCAATTGTCGATGATGGGGGTCAGCACCGAACAAGGCGCGCCAATTCCGCTCGGTAGTAGCGATAAAAATAACGACGGCAGAAATGCCGGCTTTTTAAAACAGCGCAATGGCGACATTGTCGTCGCGCAGCTCCATCGCGCCCGCTTCGAAGAACTGGCGCGGCGCAGCGGTGGCCGCTACAGCGATTTGCGCGCCGACGATAAGGATTTGGATACGCTGCTGCCATCCACGCAACTCGACGCCGGCGAAACGCGCGCGGTAGAGCGCGAATTCGATCAGTGGCGCGAACGCGGCGTCTGGCTGGTTATGTTGCTGCTGCCGTTTGCAGCGCTGGCTTTTCGGCGCGGCTGGCTGCTGTTATTACTGATTTTGCCGTTGAGTCCGCCGAGCGATGCGCAAGCTTTGCCCACAGCGCCACAACCGGAAGCGCAGATCGAAGCGCCGGCAAATTCGCGCATGAACTGGCAACAAGAATGGCGCGATTTATGGCAGCGCCCCGATCAGCAAGGCCAGCAGGCATTAAATGCCGGCGATGCCAAAACCGCTGCGCAGGAGTTTCGCGACCCGGCATGGCGCGGCGCGGCGCAGTATCGTTCCGGCGATTACGCGGCGGCGGCGCAGACACTGCAAAATGTCGATGCCGCCGATGCCGATTACAATCGCGGCAATGCGTTGGCGCGCGCCGGTCAACTTAATGAGGCGCTTGCCGCCTACGCTGCGGCGCTGAAAAAAAGTCCGAATCTGGACGATGCTAAAGCCAATCGAGAATTGGTCGAAAAACTATTGCAACAGCAAAAGCAGCAGCAGAAAAATAATCCGGGCGATAAAAATAAAGATAAAGACCAGGACAACCAAAAATCCGGGCAAAACTCGGAGCAACAAGGCTCTCAGCAATCATCGTCTCAGCAGCAATCTTCTCAACAGTCCTCTCAACAACAGGGCGGCGATAAGCATCAGCAGTCCGACAATGCCGAGAGCAAAAATTCGCAATCGCAGAGCGGCTCTGCACAGGACAAAAATTCGACGGATAGCAAAGCGCAGCAAAATGCCGATGCAGCCGAAAAAAATCAGCGGTCAGCCAACAATACCGAGGCTACCGGGCAACAATCAGCCGCGGAGAAACAATCGGCCGCGGAGAAAAAAGAAGCGGCCGAACAGGACGCCAAACGACAAATGCAACAGGATGCCGCCGGCAGCCAGCAGCAAACTGCGGACGCGGCAAAAGAGTCAGCAAAGGGTACGCAACAAACCGCCGCTGCCGAAGAAAATAAAGAGCAGCTGCAGCAGCAACGCGCCACCGAACAATGGTTGCGGCAAATTCCCGACGACCCGGCCGGCTTGCTGCGCCGTAAATTTCTGTACGAGCATCGGCAGCGAGAGCGTGCACCCGCGCGCGACGACGAGCAGCCGCTTTGGTGAAACCATGCCCCAACGATTGATAACGCATCTGCTTATTTTATTGCTCGCGCTTGCCGCTCCCGCTTGGCTACATGCGGCTGCAGGTCCGCGCGCCAGTGTCGATCGCGCCGTGATCAGCGAAGGCGACTCTTTGACTCTCACAATTAGAATCGACGATACGGGCTCTTTTGACGAGCCCGACTATAGCGAGCTGCAACGCGATTTTGAGGTATACGGCAATAGCGAAAGCAGCCAGCATGTACTCAATAATGGCCATCTGGAATCGTGGACCGAATGGCAGACTACGCTGCTGCCGAAACATAGCGGCGAAATAACGATTCCATCGATCGCCGTGGCGGGCGGCAAAACCCAACCGCTCGCCATTCGCGTCAACCCTGCCAGCGCAACCAACGCTGAAAATGCCGACGAGCCGGTATTTATGGAGACGCAACTCGATCGACAAAGCGTTTACGTGCAGCAGCAACTCATTTTTACCGTGCGTATATTTCATGCGATTCAACTCGACGAAATGCATCTCAGCGAACCGGCTTTCGATAATGCCAGCGTGCGTAAAATCGCGGAAACAACTTTTCGTCGCGATATTAAAGGCTCCACTTATCTGGTGCATGAGCTGAGCTACGCTATTTTTCCGCAGCAGCCCGGCGATCTAACTATTCCAGAGTTGGTATTCAGCGCAGTACAACCCACCACGCGACGCTCATTATTCGATTTTCCCGGTCAGGGCCGCGCGCTGCGCAAAATGAGCAAGCAAATGCATGTGACGATCAAACCGATTCCTAAAACATTCAGTGGAGCGGTATGGCTGCCCGCAAAAAATTTAACGCTGACCGAAAGCCGGAATGACAAAGCCAACGACGTAGCGGTCGGCGAATCGATTACCCGCAATATTACGCTGCGGGCCGATGGCTTGTTGGCTTCGCAATTGCCCGCGCTCGAGCCGCCGAAGCTCGACAATGCAAAAGTCTATAACGACCAGCCAACCCTCGACGATCAACAGGATGCCAGCGGCGTGCATAGCAAGCGCGTAGAAAACATGGCATTGATACCCAGCAAGGCCGGCGAACTGCAATTGCCCGAGCTGCGCGTGGTGTGGTGGGATGTACAGAGCGATAGCGAAAAAGTCGCAACGCTACCGCCGTCGACGCTGCGGGTCGCCGCGGGCGCACAAGGCAACGACGCCGCTGCAACTCCCGAGCCGGAGCAAGCGAATACGCCGGCAGCAAATACCGCAGCAGCGACGCCACCCGCAATTGCGAGCCCCGACAATGCCGTAGTGGAAATATCCAATCGGTGGTGGCAGGCCGCTGCGCTGATATTGGCGCTCGCCTGGATGGTTACGCTGTATTTGTATTGGCGCTTGCGGCGCATTTTAAAACAAACGGGATCGACGGCAGAAAAGCCCGCCACATCTTTTATGGAGTCTGCCAGTGAAGATGCCGCATTTCGCAATTTAAAAGAGGCGTGTCGCGCTGGCAATGCAGCGTCGGCACGCACCGCATTAATTGCGTGGGCGCGGCAGTTTTATAATGCACCCGGTCTAAATACCATCGACCAATTACTGCGGCGCAGCAGTAATGATTTATTAACGCGCGAATTGCAGCAATTGGATAATCGCCTGTTTGGCACGCAACCCGAAAGCACGGCGTGGAATGGCGAGAATTTATTGAGTGTGGTGCGTGAATTGCGCAATGGAAGTAAGGAAAAATCGCCGGTGACACAACAATTGCCGCCGCTATATCCCAGCGCCTAATATAGCAGCGAACCTGTGTTTAGCTCGCTCGATGCCCGCCGAATTAAGCTGTGGGTCGAAGCAAATAAGGGCAACACAGTAGGGGCGAATTCGTTGCTTCGTCCCTACAGAGGTTTGCCTGACTAAAACTGCGACAGAAAGGATTTACGCGGCGGTATGCAAACCGCACTCGGCGTTATCGGCCACTTTGGTGGGGTCGAAATAATGCTTACACGTCGGCAGTTGATATTTGTCCATGTAGTCCTGCACATCCTGTTCGCGCCAATGAAACAGCGGCGCCACGCGCAACAGACCACGATTGTCCCACGAAACGATATCGAGCGTTTTGCGAAAATCGGTTTCCTCGCGGCGAATACCCGTCAACCAGATTTCCGGTTTGAACTCATCGAGAGCGCGTTGAAACGGCTCCAACTTAACCTGGCGGGTAAACTCCGCATGTAATTCGGCATCGTCGGCGGGATGTGGAATACCGCCCATTAACGCGTTGCGGCGCTCGGCGGTCATCAACGGCGTGTAAACGTGAATATTCAAATGTAACTGCTGAATGATTTGCTCGGCGACGCGATACGCGTCCGGCATGTTGTAGCCGCTATCGATCCAAACGACCGGCATATCGGCTTTAATTTGCGTGATCAGATGCAAGAGCGCCGCCGAGTTGGGCGAGAAACTGCTGGTGGTGATGACTCGGCTACTGTGTTGCAGCGCCCACCGCACGATTTCGTCGGCAGAACGATCTTTCAAATCGGCATTGATTTTGTCTAGGTCGAGATCTAATTCAAGATTCATCAAGCGTCTCTAACAGCCTTTTGATGCAGGGAGGCAAGTGCGTAAGGCTTCGCACTATAGAGCAAAACCCCATCCAGATCAAACAGTTAAAACCTATAAGCTAATAGCCCGGCGACATACGGAGCGTTAAAAAGCAGGCTTCACTCCACAGTTTTCAATAGCTTAGCCAATCCGGTCGCCGACGTTCGCAAGCTGTAAACGCGCCGCAAATGCCGACGCCTCGGCGGTGCCCTCGGCCGGTGCCCAGATCGCAAACTCCGCCGCCAATTGCGGATCGTAGGGCCCCTGCTTCACTTCAAAAAATACCGAATCTTCAGCCAACGGCAGCCAGGTGTGGAAAGTATTCGGCGGCAACTCGAAGGCGAGGACATCGCTTTCTGGCCCAACGCGGATTCGCTCGGTGACGACGCCGCGATCGTCGAACACCAACACATCGAACAAGCCCCGCACCACCACCGAAAACTCCCACTTTTGTGGGTGCTTATGCACGCGGAAATAGGAGTCGCGTTTAGCCGCGACAAATAGCCGTTGCACAGGGTCTTCCGCAACTTCGTGCAAGTTGTGATGCGAGCGCAGTCGCGGGCTCGCTGCTGCGCGGCTTGCCATGTCGGCAATCAATTGCGGCGTGACTAATTTCACCGAGGGTCCCCAAAACGTTCAGCCAAGAGGCTTGTTCCCATTACACTTGCTTCCATTACAACAGATCGGCTATGCCATCGATTTCGTTGTAATGTGCGGTTGCTGGTACCAGCAGCACTTCATCGGCGCCCGCCGCGCGCAGGTTTTCGATGCCCTCGCGAATCGCATCCGGCGTATGGCGCGTCATCGATTCGGCAAAGCCGCGCGCAAAGCCATCATCGATATATTTCATATAGTCGTAGGTGTAGGTCTGCAAATCCTCTTTGGCATTGGGGGATAACGAATACCAAAAACTACCGATCAAATACGGTTTATCTTTGCGCCCGCTCTCTTTCCACGACTCGCGCGCATTGTTGAAAATCACATCGTGCCCCTCGCGGTCGCCGCCCATAGATGCACCATAAATACCGTCCGCCCATTTCGACGCGCGGGCGATCGCTTTCGGCCCCATCGCCCCGGCATAAATGGGAATATTCGCGCCCTGAGGCGATTCCGGGCCGATCGGATCGGCGCCCTCGAATACACTTTCGCCGCGCCATACGCGGCGCATCTCGGCAACCTGATCGTCCATGCGTTGATGACGTTTATCGAACGATGCGCCAACCGCGCGATAATCGTTGGGTCTACCGCCGACGCCAACGGTGACCTCGACGCGGCCATTCGAAATGACATCGAGCGTGGCTATCTCTTTCGCCGACATCACCGCCGAATGCATCGGCAATACATATAGTGCGGGAATGATACGCACGCGTTCCGTCACCGCCGCGCAGGCTGCCAATATGGTGCGCATTTCGTAGGTATGACCAGTCACACGCTCGCCGCAAGATAAGCTGTCGAACGGGCCTTTATCGATCTTTTTTGCCCAGGTTAAAATTCGTTCGCGATCGTAGTCGCGGACCATATAAGGCATACACAAACCAATCTTCATTGTATTCATCCTCAGCTTTTAATTTTTTGACGCACTGCGATTGCGCTATGAATTCTGAGCACTCAGTGCGTTTGCCAATATTATTTATGTCGCAGCTTTAATTGACCAGCTCGCTGATCATTTCCACGCTAAAACCACGGTATTGCAGAAAGCGCATGCGCTTTGCTTTTTCCTTAAAATCTATAGCGGGCTCATCGCCAAATTTGCTGGCGGCGAGCTTTTCAAGATTGCCGCGCCAATCGGTATCGGCGGCTTTGAATGTCGCTTCCGCCACAGTATCGCTTATGCCGCGCTCGCGCAATTCCGCTTTGATACGCTGAGGACCATAGAGACGTTGCGCGCGGCTAAACAAATAAACCTCGGCAAAACGCTCATCGCTTTGCAGGCCTTCATCGCGCAGACGATCCAGCTCGGGATAGATAAGAAGGCTTTCGCCGAAGCGGCGCGTTAATTTATTATCGAGTTCGCGCAAGGAGTGTTCGCGGCGAGCCAGCAAATCCATTGCCGCTCGCCGGATATCGACGCCGGTGACATCGATTTTGATGTCATCCATGTTTATTGCACAGCATGCTTTTCAAGATGTTATCGGCCGACTATAAATCCTCCAACTCGACCTCAACGGCTTTATCTGCGCTGGCCGGCAACGGCGTATCGAGCAATTGACGGCGCAACTCGGCCTCGATCACATCGGAGATCGCCGGGTTGTCTTCGAGAAACTTGGAGGCATTGGCTTTGCCCTGGCCGATTTTGTCACCTTTATAAGCGTACCAGGCGCCGGACTTTTCGATGAGCCCCAGCTTGACGCCGAGATCGATAACTTCGCCCATGCGATAGATGCCTTTACCGTACAGAATTTGGAATTCGGCCTGCTTAAATGGCGGTGCAACTTTATTCTTCACCACTTTGACGCGGGTCTCGGAGCCCACCACCTCCTCGCCCTCTTTCACGGCGCCGGTGCGCCGGATATCGAGCCGCACCGAAGCATAAAACTTCAATGCGTTACCGCCGGTAGTGGTCTCCGGACTGCCGAACATAACGCCGATCTTCATTCGAATCTGGTTGATAAAAATAACCAGACAATTGGTTTGCTTGATGGTGCCGGTGAGCTTACGCATCGCCTGGCTCAACAGGCGCGCCTGCAAGCCAACGTGAGAATCGCCCATCTCGCCCTCGATTTCAGCCTTCGGTACCAACGCCGCCACGGAGTCGATGACCAACACATCGACTGCGCCGGAGCGCACCAGCATTTCCGCCACCTCCAATGCCTGCTCGCCGGTATCCGGCTGCGATACCATCAGGTCGTCGATATTGACGCCTAGCTTTTCCGCGTAGATCGGATCGAGCGCGTGTTCCGCATCGATAAACGCCGCCGTGCCGCCAGCCTTCTGGCATTGAGCAATCACCGATAGCGTCAGAGTGGTCTTACCGGAGGATTCCGGCCCGTAGATTTCGACGATACGCCCCTTCGGCAGGCCGCCGATGCCGAGTGCGATATCCAGGCCCAGCGAGCCGGTGGAGATGCTCGGAATGGTCAGCTGCGCATGATCGCCCATACGCATCACGGTACCTTTGCCAAATTGGCGTTCGATCTGAGCCAGAGCTGCGCTGAGCGCCTTCTGTTTGTTGTCGTCCATCCGAGTAATCCTCGCACCGGTGATAAAGTAGGAATTAAATACGTTGTGCAAATCTATTGCATGTATCTAGTTGTGTGTCGCTTATCTCATTATGTGCCGCCGCGCTTGACGTGCTATTTGCCGCCTCAGCTACGCGCCGATTGCATTCGCTCGAAGCCAGTCGCCCGCTCCAATCTATTAGAGAATCTATTAGAGAATCTATTAGAGAATCTATTAAAGCAAACAACTGTATGAATGAACAGTATTATTTCATACAATAACTTCATTGGCTAGCCCCATCGCCAAGTTCGCTTCAATACCAGGGATTAACGTAGAATCCCGCGCTTCACCACGGGGATGGAATGTTACCGATGTCGAACATGTTGGAGCCGAACGAGCCGGAATCCACCGCGTTACATACGCCGATGATGTTGCAATACTTAAAAATTAAGGCGCAACATCCGCACGAATTATTATTTTATCGGATGGGCGATTTCTACGAGCTATTTTACGACGACGCAAAAAAAGCCGCAGCGCTACTCGATATCACGCTCACCGCGCGCGGTAAATCCAACGGCGAACCGATTCCGATGGCAGGCATCCCCTACCATTCCGCCGATGGTTATCTCGCTAAACTAGTCAGGGTCGGTCAATCGGTAGCTATCGCCGAGCAGATCGGCGACCCCGAGGCCAGCAAAGGACCGGTCGAACGCAAAGTCGTGCGCGTCGTCACTCCCGGCACGGTCAGCGACGAAGCGCTGCTCGATGAGCGCCGCGATAATTTGCTGGTGGCATTGCATCGCAATCAAAACCGCTACGGTTTTGCCACCCTCGATATCGGTAGCGGCCGCTTCACCGTATTCGAGGCCGACGGGATCGAGGCTACGCTGGCCGAATTACAACGTTTGGCGCCAGCCGAATTATTGCTTGAGGACAGCATCGACTGCACCGAAATTCTCGCGCGCAACGGCGTGCGCCGCCGCCCGGTGTGGGAGTTTGAAATCGACACCGCGCAACGTTTATTAACGCAGCAATTCAATACGCACGACCTACAGGGATTCGGCTGTGCACATTTGCTGGTAGCGATTCCAGCGGCGGGCTGCCTGCTCAATTACGCGCGCGAAACGCAGCGCACGGCCATGCCGCATATTCGCTCGATCGCCCACGAGCGACGCGAAGATAGTGTGATCATGGACGCGGCGACGCGGCGCAACTTGGAGCTCGATATCAATCTCGGCGGCGGCGTCGAACATACGTTGATGTGGGTATTGGATAAAACGCGCAGCGCCATGGGCTCGCGCCTGCTGCGCCGCTGGCTGAATCGACCACTGTGCAATCGCGAAATTTTGGAGCAGCGTCAGCTAGCCGTTAAAGCGCTGCTGCTGGACTACCGCTTCGATGCGGTGCGCGCTGCACTGCAACCGATCGGCGATGTCGAGCGAATTCTAGCGCGCGTGGCATTGCGCTCGGCACGACCGCGCGATTTAGCGCGCCTGCAAACCTCGCTGGCTAGCCTGCCCACGCTACAAACAGTCTGCCGTGCGATCGAGGCGCCATTAGTCCAGCGCTTGAGCGCGCAGATCCGTGAGTTTCCCCATTTAGCTGGCTTATTGGCGCGCGCCATCGACGACAATCCGCCGATGGTGATTCGCGATGGCGGCGTGATAGCCGCCGGCTACGACGCGGAGCTCGATGAGCTCCGCGGTCTCAGCACCAATGCCGGCGATTATCTGGTAGATCTGGAAACGCGCGAGCGCGCCCGCACCGGCATAAGCACACTGAAAGTCGGCTACAACCGCGTGCACGGCTATTACATTGAAATCAGCCGCGGCCAAGCCGAGCATGCGCCCGCCGATTACATTCGGCGCCAGACTTTAAAAAACGCCGAGCGCTTTATTACGCCGGAATTGAAAACCTTTGAAGATAAGGCATTGTCGGCCAAGAGCCGCGCTTTGGCGCGAGAAAAGTTTCTCTATGATGAGCTCATCGAGTCGTTGAATGCGGAGCTGCTTGAGCTACAGGACAGCGCCGCCGCGATCGCGGAGCTCGATGTCGTAGCGACGCTAGCGGAGCGCGCCGAGGCACTTAATTTGTGCCAACCCGAGTTGATCGAAGACGAAAGCATCGATATTCGCGAGGGGCGCCACCCCGTCGTCGAACAAGTGTTGGACGCGCCGTTTATCCCCAACGATGTGCGCTTCGATAGCGAGCGCCGCATGTTGATCGTGACCGGTCCGAACATGGGCGGTAAATCGACGTACATGCGGCAGACCGCGCTGATTGTTCTGCTGGCCCATATCGGTAGTTTCGTACCGGCGAAAGCGGCGCGCATCGGTATCGTCGATCAGATTTTCACGCGCATCGGCTCGTCCGACGATCTGGCGGGCGGCCGTTCAACCTTCATGGTCGAGATGACCGAGACCGCCAATATTCTGCACAACGCCACCGCCCGCAGTCTGGTGCTGATGGACGAGATCGGACGCGGTACCAGCACCTTCGACGGCCTTTCGCTGGCCTGGGCTGCGGCCATCCACCTGGTGCGACAAGTGCGGGCATTTACGCTGTTCGCCACCCATTATTTCGAGCTGACGCAACTACCCGATAGTTTCTCGCAAGCGGTCAACGTGCATCTCGACGCCACCGAATATAATGATCACATCGTCTTTCTGCACAGTATTCAGGAAGGCCCGGCAAACCGTAGCTATGGTTTACAGGTAGCGAAGCTGGCCGGCATTCCCGCCGCCGTGATCGCTGCCGCGAAACGAAAATTAACGGAGCTCGAAAGCGGCACCGGCGCGGCGATCGGCAATACGCCGCTCAGCGCGCCGCTGCAACCCGACTTATTCGTCGCCGCCGTAGCGCATCCGCTGGTCGAGCGCGTTCGCGAGATCGATCCCGACGATTTAAACGCGCGTCAAGCGTTGGAGCTACTCTATGAACTGAAAGGTTTGGTGGAGTGATTTCAAAGTGATAAACTGCGCGCCAATTCAAAACTCACTCCTCCGAGAGGCCTGCTGAAATGACCTTTGTAGTCGGCGAAAACTGCATTAAATGCAAACATACGGATTGCGTGGAGGTGTGCCCGGTCGACTGTTTCTACGAAGGCCCAAACTTCCTCGTGATCCATCCCGACGAATGTATCGACTGTGCGTTGTGCGAGCCGGAGTGCCCGGTGGATGCAATTTTCTCCGAGGATGAACTGCCGGAGAATCAGCAGCAGTTCCTCGAATTAAACGCCGAGCTGGCGGAGATTTGGCCAAACATTACCGAGAAGAAAGAGTCGCCCGCCGACGCCGAGGAATGGGATGGCGTGCCGGATAAATTCAAACTGTTAGAGCGCTAACTCACCCCGCCGCAATACGGCGCGCCGCTTAAGGTTGAATCTTAATAGGCGTGCCGACATCCACCGAATCCCAAATTTCATCCATCTGACCGTCGGTGACGGCGATACAACCATTGGTCCAATTAAACGTTTGCGCCAACTCTTCCGGCCATTGCTTTTGCTTCGGCTGGCCGTGAATCATAATAGCGCCCCCCGGATCGCTACCCATCTTCTCGGCGCGCTCGCGGTCGAATTCGTTCGGATACGAAATGTGAATCGATTTATAGAAAGCGCTGTTCTCGTTTTTTCGGTCGAGCGTATATTCCCCCTCGGGCGTGCGCTCATCGCCGTACACTAATTTAGGGCCACGCGGCCTAGGCCCGAGCGCGACCCGAAACTCTCGAAACGGCTTGCCATTGCTGATCAAAAACAGTTTGCCCTCGGACTTCTTCACCAGCACCATTTCGGCTTTTTCGAGGGCCTGGACCATAGGTGCGATACATAGCGCCACCAACATAACGATCTTCTTCATTTTTGTAGCCATGTACCTCATATAAGCAAAATTATTAGATGTTCATATCGATTGCGAGCGGCTTTAAAGTCGCCCCGCGCACATAACATCGCTAACCAGGCGCCGCTAAAAGACCCGCGTATTCAACAAGAGTAGCCCGGCGAAAGGTCAGCGCAAATCGATCGCCGACATTTGTGGCGGCCAGCACAGAGTGTACGGCACACGAATGTTAGCTTAGATCAAAATCTTTATTAACTAGCTGGAAATACACACGCAAGTAATGGTAATGTATAGGTTATCCTCGTCCTTGGGCGAGGGCAGGATTTTTAATCTGTTCTATATTGGTTGTTAGGTATATTTAAGAACCCCCACAAGGAGTCACGATGATGAACAAGAACCTGTTGAAAGTTGTCCCGTTTGCTGTATTTATCGCTCTGTCTGCTGGTTGCGTTAGCCAGAAGTCGGTAGATGAAGCTAATGCAACTGCTGCTGCTGCGCAAAAAGCTGCTGGCGAAGCGAAAGCTGCTGCTGCCGCTGCGCAAAAATCGGCCGATGCTGCTCAATCGACCGCTAACCAGGCACTGCAAACCGCTAACGAAGCTAAAACTGCAGCTGACGAAGCGAACACCAAGATCGATCGCGCGTTCAAAAAGTCGATGCATAAATAAGCATTTACTAGTTGCACGATCAACCCGGTACCCGCAAGGGTACCGGGTTTTGTTTTTTTAGAAGCTTTAAAAATCGCGGTTTAAGTATTGCGCCCGCAATTAGCTCCCGGCGCAGTAATGGATTGGCGTCTCACTGACTCTGCGCCGTAGCCGGACTTAAAACCGGGCCAACCGCTGATGGAAGCCCTGTCCGCTCCATATCGGTCACATCCACCTGCTGCCAGTCGACAGGATAATCCGCCACACTTTTTGTCGCGCTAGTTATCGCCTGGATCATCGGCGTTTTATCGCGCAGGCTGGCGACCGACGCGCCGTCCAATGCCGGATGTACCTCCAGATACAACTGTCCGCGATGCCAACCGGCCTTATAGGTCTGGTTCACGATACGCACCGTTGTGCCGATCGGCACAACGCGATAGAGCCGCTCGATATCGTCGGCGTACAGACGCATACAACCGTGCGTAACCTGCATACCGACGCCGTATTGTTTATTGGTCCCGTGGATCAAGTAGCTCGGCAAAGTCATACGCAATGCATACTTGCCCAATGGATTGTCCGGGCCGGCGGGAATGAAGGCTGGAAGCGGATCGCCATCGGCGGCGTGCTCGGCGCGAATCGATTTCGGCGGCGTCCACGATGGATCGACAACCTTGCCGGAAATCTTCGTCGTCACCACTGGGGTATTCCAATCGCCGCGACCGATGCTCACCGGATAAGTTTCCACTTTGGCCGGCTCGCCGCTCCTAGGTACGGGAAAATAATAGAGCCGCATTTCGGCGACGTTGATTACGATACCCTCGCGCGGCGTCATCGGTAGCACATAGAAGCTGGGCAAGGTCACCAAGGTATCGGGACGCAACATCCACGAATCCACGGATGGATTCGCGTTGCGAATTTCGTCGTAGCCAAAATCATAACGGCGCGCCACATCGATTAAAGTTTCATCATCGCCAGCCGGAACGCTGCGCAAATCGCCAATCACGTCATCGCCGGGCGGTGGCAGTAGAAATACTTCGGCCTGCGCCAATGGTCCCGCCAGACTCAAAACCAATAGCACCGAAGAAAATAACGCGCGGTTGTGCGCAATACGCTTACGGAAAGAGATTTTCACTACGAACGACACCTGAAAAAAGAAGGCAAATAATAGCCGATATTGCTGGCTTAGGATCGTACATGAAACTGAAAACATCCTGCTCGGCGCTCGACTGCCGTTTAAGTTTGCTGGATTTTCAACTCGAGATAACGCTCCTCCAACTCTACATGCTGAGCTTGCAAACTAAGTAGTTCGCGCTCCGCTTCCGCCAGCTGTTGTTGCAGAGCCGTCATTTCCGCTGGCGCCACACCCGCTTCCGCGCCGGTCAACTGCTCGCGCAATACGCGCGCTTCCTGCTCCAATTGCTCGATCGCACCCAGCATTTCGCAGCTTTGATGCGTGAAATCCTCGATGATTTTTTTCAACTGCTCCATCTCATCGTCGGAGGCACTCGCCCCTCCGCCCTGCTGTTTCAACTCAACCAGCTGCTGCTCTAATGCCTCGTTCTCAACCAGCGTGCGCGCCAGTTCGGCTTGCATCGTTTTAACATCGCTATCGACCACCTGCTGCGCTGCAAGCAATTGCTGCTCGAGCTCGTGATTGCGCGTCAACGTACGCTCAAGTTCCGCCTCAACCTGTTTTGCGCAAATATCGGACTCTTTGAGGAACCGTTCGTGCCGCTCCAACTGCTTATGCAGCGCCGCGATGGCCGCATCCTTTTCCTCGATGGATTGAGCGCTCTCCAATTGCTGGCGTAGACTCAATATCATCTTGTGCTGATCGATCGCCATATTGCGCAACCGCAGCACTTCCTCCTGATTGGCGATTACCACCCGTCCCAGCGACGGCCGCTGCGCATCGATTTCGATAACATGCGTTGCGGCGCGTGCCTGGCCACGATCGTCGGCTAATTCGGCACCAAAACTACCGTACGCTTTGCTGTACTGCGCGAGCAGAGCCTCAAAATCGTCGTCGGCACCTATTTCTCTGCTGCGCGCCAGTAATTGCTGATGATATTGCTCGGCCCGGGCACTGGCGTCGCGCCATTTTTGCTCGGTGTCGAAGAACAGTTTTTTAAACTTCTCTAAATTTTCGATATGCCGAGTTTGATTGGCCAGCGTCTCTTGCAGTTGGGCGAGATCTTCGCCATCGCTGCTAGAAGCAGTTGCCGCTTCAGCCCATACATCGAGTTCTTCAGCAGGCTCGGCAGCCTGGGCCTGACCTTCATGGTAAAACTTGATGATCTGCCCCAGCTTGTCCTGCAAAACCTCCCAATCGACCCCCTCGCCGTCCGCGGCTAACCACGCCTCTTTTTCGGCGACCAGGAAAGCATGTCGCAGCGATACCGCCTGACGTTCCAATGTCCCATCCGGCGCGATATCGAGGACGATGTCGCGATCCGGGTCGAGCGATAGATGGAAGTTGCGCGTCGCATCGATTTGCGCGTCGATCTGCTCGCTGTAGTCCAGCGCCGGTGTCTGCTCCAACTCAGTCAGTTGTTGCCGCACTACCTTGGCATCCTGCCGCGTCGCCCGCAGCGTCTCGCGCACGCTGATGACTCTGGCCTCCAAAGCCTCCACTAAGCGCCGCAAGCCGCGCACATGCAACAATAGAAACACGCATAGCAGTAGCAAAACTACGGCTATTTCGGCGACCGTTATCAAAACAAATGGCGATTGGAACATGAGAGCTGAGGCTCAGCGCACTCCGATTGATCGAATATTTAACAAGCGTAGCTAAGCATTTGAAAGCTCACCACTTTGCAACTCTATATGTGCCGCTATTGGCGCTGGCAACGCAGATTTGGCGGCCGCTCCGCGCCGGTGCTGCGGTAAGGGTTAATATCCAAACCGCCGCGCCGCAGATAGCGGCCATACACCGCGAGCCGCTCGGGCGAGCAGAACTGTTGAATATCCCGAAATACGCGCTCGACACATTGTTCGTGAAAGTCCTGGTGTTGACGGAAGGAAATTATATACGCCAGCAAGCCCGCGCCATCGATTTCCGGTCCGCGATAATCGATCTGCAGGGTGGCCCAATCCGGTTGACCGGTCACCGGACAGCAGGAGCGCAACAGCCGGCTATATAAGCGCTCCTCAACCACCCGCTCCGACCGCAGGCGCAACAAATGGGGCGCCGGCTGGTAGTGCTCAATTTGCAGAGGCAAATCATCGAGACAGCGACCCACCGGCGCGCTCGGCGTCAATGTGCTCCAGTCGGCCGGCAGATGTATATTCACCTGTACGCGAGCACCGGCACAACGCGCCAAATCGCGTTCGAGCGCATCCTGCAGCACCGCAATGGTGGCGAAGCGATGCTGATTCAAGGAATTCAAATACAACTTAAAAGACTTCGATTCGACAATATTGGGCGATGTCGCCGGCACCCAGAATTCGCCCCAGGCCACTATTGGCTTACCACCCGCGTCCAGCCAGGAAAGCTCGTAGGCATTCCAGGCATCCCAGCCGTGCATCGGTAACTCCACACCATCGGCACCGGCGCGGCGATCGACAGCGCGCGCTATCGGATACAACAGATCGGAATCGTAGACCGCATCGTAGGCGACCGCTCTGCCCAACGGCAATTCATGCTCAGCCATCGAATTATGTCCGCAAGCGCTTGCCGGAGCGCAGCAAGTGCATGGAGTAAGTGTATGCAGCTACCGTAAAGGCCAACACGATGGCGAATGAAACACCGACATTCACATCGGATACGCCTAAGAAGCCGTAGCGAAATCCATTGACGATATACAGAATGGGATTCAAGCGCGACAACCCCGACCAAAATGCCGGCAGCAAATCGATCGAATAAAACACCCCGCCCAAATACGTGAGCGGCGTCAACACGAAGGTCGGCACGATGGAAATGTCGTCGAAATTGTTGGCATAGACCGCATTGATAAAGCCCAGCAATGAAAACAACAGTGCGGTCAGCAACAAGATCAAGATAGTGATGCCGACATGCTGAATATGTAACTTGCTGAAGAATAGCGACAATACGGTAACGATGGCACCGACGCAGATTCCGCGCATCACGCCACCGAGTACAAACCCCAATAAAATCGTGTGATTCGAGGTCGGCGAAACCAGCAGTTCTTCGATATGGCGCTGAAATTTAGCGCCAAAAAAAGACGATACCACGTTCGAATAGGCGTTGGTCAGCACCGCCATCATAATCAGACCGGGCACCATGAATTGCATGTACGAATAACCGCCCATACTGCCGATACGCGAGCCGATCAAGCTACCGAAAATAATAAAATAGAGACTCATCGAGATCGCCGGCGGCAACAATGTCTGCGACCAGATACGAAAAAAACGGCGCGCCTCTTTGCGAGCGATCGTTGAAAAAGCCACCCACTCTGTTTGTAAACTCATCGCGGTCTAGTTCCCGGCAACGCCATTGTGGGCGATATCGTTGCGCTCTCTTTCGTTACGAGCTAAGAGGGCGACAAATAATTCCTCCAAACGATTGGCCTTGTTGCGCATGCTGGTGACGGTGACACCCTGCATCGACAGCTCGGCCAGCAGATCGTTGAGGCTCTCGCCGCGCTCGATTTCGACCTCGATACTCTGCGCATCGAGCAACTTGCCGTCGAAGCGCGATAAATCCAGGCCGGCACCGACCGGCTCGCGCGTGTCCAAAATAAAATGCTCTTTATGCAACTGCTTCAACAGCCCTTTCATACTGGTATTTTCGATGACACGGCCATGATCGATAATGGCGATATTGCGGCAGAGGCTCTCGGCCTCTTCCAGGTAATGCGTGGTTAAAATGATGGTGGTGCCGGCCGCGTTAATGGTCCGCAAAAAATCCCACATCGAGCGCCGCAGCTCGATATCCACACCGGCGGTGGGCTCATCGAGAATCAGCAGGCGCGGCTCATGCACCAGCGCGCGCGCAATCATTAGACGTCGTTTCATCCCCCCGGACAGCAACCGCGCAGCGTCAAAGCGCCTCTCCCACAGACCCAACTCGCGCAAATACTTTTCCGCCCGCGCCTCGGCCAGCTTGCGCGGCAGACCGTAGTAACCACCCTGGTCGGCAACGATATTGAATACTTTTTCGAAGTTGTGGAAATTGAACTCTTGCGGCACCAGACCGATTTCGCGCTTTGCACCCTGGAAATCGGTATCGATATCTTTGTCGAAGACTCGCACCTGGCCGGCGGTTTTACGCACCAGCGAGGTGACGATGCCAATGGTGGTGGATTTGCCCGCGCCGTTGGGACCCAATAATGCAAAGAAATCGCCCTGCTCGACCTGTAAATCGACGCCTTTCAAGGCCTCCAAGCCATTGCCGTAAACTTTAGTCAGGCCGCGAATGGATAGTGCGGTGGTCATAATTGTCCCGAGGTTTGCCGGCTAATTTTGCCGGATCATGCGGCAAAGGAAAATCGAAGCGCTTGAATCGCTGTCAATTGTACTGCAAAACATCGCCGCGACCGCCACACAAAGGCACTCGATAGCCGTAACTCTTAGCCAAAGCAGGAAATTAGCCGAGCAAGAATTACTCATGACAGGCTAGCGCACGAATAACACAAATAAATGGGGCGCAGACAGGATATTACAAGGATGGATGGGGTTGGAGCGGGAAACGAGATTCGAACTCGCGACCTCAACCTTGGCAAGGTTGCGCTCTACCAACTGAGCTATTCCCGCTTAAACCTGAAGCCAGTACGAATTCTAAGCAAATTCGTCCTATTGGCAAGAGAAAGTTGGCGTCCCCTAGGGGACTCGAACCCCTGTTACCGCCGTGAAAGGGCGGTGTCCTAGGCCACTAGACGAAGGGGACGCCGAACACTTTTAACGACAACACAGTATTAAACCGTCGTTGAAAGTGGCGCGCATTCTAAGTACGGAGCCAACAAAGGTCAAGCCGATTTTTTGCCCTTTTTTTGCAAAACATCAAACGTAGGACATACTGTTGCTGCGGACTCGCTGCGATGCGAAATAACCGACTAAAATCTAATCGTCATTAGCAGGCCCGGCCGATGGGTGCCGGATCAATTATCGAGCAGCGAATCAACCATGGCTACCAGCACGATCATTATCGCAGTTTTCGCCGGCCTCTTTATCTTGATCGCCGTGACATTCACGCTGCAGCAAATCGAAAAAAATAACGCCGCAAAAAGCGCGCTGGTGGCAAGCCTAAAAGCGCAAACCCGCAACTTTCAACAACTATTGGATGGCTTTCCTGAGGGCTTCCTCGGCCGCGACCTGAAGTTACTGGTCTGCCAATGCATCTCGGAGAGCCTCGATCAATTATTGCGTGTCGAACGCAACAACCCTCAACATCAACAGCTGCAGCGCCAGTTAACCGAGCGTATTGCGCAGTTGCAGGCCCAACCCGCCGATCAAAGTCTGTATCAGAACCTGAATAATCCCGCGCAGATGCAGGAAGTACAAAAATTATTAAACAACCTCTTTAATGTCGTACAGCGGTTGCTGCAAAACAAACGCATCAACGCCGCGCAGGCGGCAACCTATTCCAAACAGATACAACGTCTGGTTACGCGGGTGGGGCTGGATGCGCATCTCAATGCCGCGCAGCAAGGTCTCGGCGAACAAAAACTGAGATTAGCCATTCATCACTACGGACAAGCTGTCGACAAAATGAACAAGGACAATGCCGATGGTATATTTACGACGCAGATCCAAACGTATCAACAGCGGATACAAGAGTTAGAAGTGCTGGATCAACAACTACAAAAGCAGCAGCAGGCAACCAGCGCCGCGAGCCCCGATTGGAAGGCGCTCGACGCCAAAGAAGACACCCAGCAAAAAAAGAATGTTTACGACTAACCGGCTCGACCACCGCGAGCATTTGCAGCAAGTGGCCGCTGCTGGCTCAGCCCTATTCGCTCGGTTTTAACTTGATCGATGCCGAATTAATGCAGTAGCGCAAGCCAGTCGGCTTCGGACCATCCTCGAATACATGCCCCAAATGCGCGCCGCAGCGACGACACAACACCTCGACGCGAATCATCCCGTGACTGACGTCCCGCTGCTCCTCGATCGCCTGCTCGGTGGCTGGCTGATAAAAGCTCGGCCAGCCGCAACCGGCATCGAACTTGGTCGCCGCCTCGAATAAATCGGCACCGCAGCAGCGGCACAGATACTCGCCCGGTGTCGTCGTATCCCAATACTCGCCGCTGAACGGTCGCTCCGTGCCTTTCTGCCGAGTCACGCGATACTGTTCATCGGAAAGTTGCGCACGCCACTCTTGCTCGGACTTTTCTACTTCATGCATAACTGAGCACCTCGCGCCAATTGAGTATTTCCCCTAAACTTAGCTATTAATCGCGCCGTGGCGCGTTTTTTTCAAGTGAGTTCAGCATGTCAAAGTTTTTCAAATCTGACAAATTAAACAACGTCTGTTACGACATTCGCGGGCCCGTGCTCCAAGAGGCCAATCGCATGGAGGACGAAGGCCACCGCATTCTGAAATTGAACATCGGCAATCCGGCGCCGTTTGGCTTCGACGCCCCCGATGAAATCATTCAAGACGTCATTCATAATTTGCCGCAAAGCCAGGGTTACTGCGATTCGAAAGGCCTGTATTCGGCGCGCAAAGCGGTGATGCAGGAAACTCAGCGCCAGGGTATTCAAGGCGTCGAAATCAACGACATCTATCTCGGCAACGGCGTTAGCGAGCTTATTTCGGTGGTGACGCAGGCGCTGCTGAACGGCGGCGATGAAGTCTTGGTACCGGCCCCCGACTATCCGTTGTGGACCGCCTCGGTGCGGCTCGCCGGCGGCAAGGCGGTGCACTACCTGTGCGACGAGCAATCCGATTGGTTCCCCGATATCGAGGATCTACGCAGCAAGATCACCAGCCGCACCAAGGCATTGGTGGTGATCAATCCAAACAATCCCACCGGTGCCGTCTACCCGCAGGACATTCTTGAGCAATTGGTTGGACTTGCGCGCGAACACAATCTGGTGTTATTCGCCGACGAGATCTACGACAAAATCCTTTACGAGGATGCAGTGCATATTCCGCTCGCGCGCCTAGCCACCGATATTTTATGCATTACGTTCAACGGTCTGTCCAAAGCGTATCGACTCGCCGGTTTCCGCAGCGGCTGGATGATTATTTCCGGCGCCAAACATTTAGCCGGCGATTACATCGAAGGTCTGAATATGCTGGCATCGATGCGCCTGTGCGCCAATGTACCGGCGCAACATGCGATTCAAACTTCGCTGGGCGGCTATCAAAGCATCAACGATTTGGTATTACCGACCGGTCGGCTCGGCAAGCAGCGCGACTTAGCCTGGCGGATGTTGAACGATATTCCCGGCGTCAGCTGCGTGAAGCCGCGCGGCGCGATCTATCTGTTTCCGCGCCTCGATCCGAAGGTTTATCGCACCACCAACGACGAGCAATTAGTACTGGACTTGTTGCGTCAGGAAAAAATTCTGCTGGTGCATGGCACGGCCTTCAATTGGCCCCAACCCGATCATTTGCGCGTAGTATTTTTGCCGCGCGTCGACGATCTCGGCATGGCGATCGAGCGCTTCGCGAACTTCTTGTCGCGCTATCGACAATAATTCAGGACGCAGCGCGAAAACCATGGCCGATTTACATATCGACGACTTTTATAGAGATGTGGCGTTAATTTTATTGCGGCTGTACGGCGTTTTTCCGCGCAAACATTTATTATTCGTCGATGAAATTTGCGGCTTCGAAGAGGCCGATGAATTCGGCCTGCCAAGCGCGCGCAGCGCGGGCTGTTTTAGTGCGATGATATGGCTCGGCGAGCAAGGTTATCTGCAATACGAGGCCGCTATTCGCCAGGAAGCGCTCGATCAAGCGGTATTGACCGAGAAGAGTTTCTTATTATTATCGTCGCGCTCCGAATTGCCGGTGCCGGATGCCGAAACATCCACCGAGCCGCAACTACCTCCCTCCGTCATGGCCGAATCGTTGACCAATGTCGCGCAATTGCGGCGCGCCGTCGGCAGCAACTCCTCGATCCTGATCGAACATTGCGTACATTATCTATTGAGCAATGCGCAGCGCTTTAATTAACGCGCAAATACTTTAACTGCGAACAGGCGCATTAAACCCCAACGCCAGCAGCAAGCTGCGATTCTGCATGCACAGCTCCGACCAATTATCGATCTGCAATGCGGCGAACTCGCGACGCGGCGGATAGCTTTTCCGCAATCGATCGAACTCGTTCGCGATGCGTTCCGGCGCTATGTCGCGCATTGCTGCGCGCAATGCCTGGTCGTCCTGTCGTACGTCGTAGGCTGCCCGCACCGCTGCGCGAACCAGCCCCACACCCGACAAGCCGTCATCGATTGTTATCCGCGGCCCGGCATTCGGCGCCAGCGGCGGCGGCAATGGCCAACCAAAAAAGTCACAACAGGCCGCCACGATTTGTTGCGTGCCCGCCAATTTGCCATCCAGACTGTAGCCCGCGATATGCGGCGTGCCCAAAGCGACACGCGCCAGCAATTCTCGATCGAGCTGCGGCTCCTGCTCCCATACATCCAACACCGCGCGTAAATCGGCGCGCGCCGCCAATAAACTCTGCAATGCCGCATTATCGATCGCCGCACCCCGCCCTGCATTCAGCAAGACCGAGTTGGCGGGCAAATGCTGTAGACCCTCGGCATCGAGCTGGTGAAAGGTGGGATACGCCCCCGCATAAGTAAGCGGCGTATGGCAGCAAACCACATCGGCGCGCAACACCTGCTCCAGCTCGCAAAGCGGCAGATTTACTTCGGTAGCCAATAGCGGGTCGTAACCGATGCAGCGAATACCGAGCCGCTGCAAGCGCGCCACCAGTCTCGAGCCTACATTGCCAAGCCCGATGACCCCCACGATGCCACCGCTGAACAACCGCTCCAGCACGCCATCCAGCGCACTCAAGCAACTCAGCACGTATTCGACCACCGCGGTGGCGTTACAGCCGGGAGCGCTCGCATAGGCGATACCGCGTCGTTGCAGATAGGCCGTATCCATATGATCGGTACCGATCGTTGCACTGCCCACAAAGCGCACCCGGCTGCCGTCCAGTAAAGCGCCGTCGACACTAGTCACCGAGCGCACCAGCAGAATATCCGCGTCGCACACATCCGCGGCGCTTAGCGCGCGCCCCGGCAGCATCCGCACCTCGCCATAAGCCGCTAAAGATTCGCGGACTTGCGGTATGTTTTCATCGGCGACAATTAACATGAAAGACTCACAGCAATACCCTAACGACCCAGATGGACAGGCTCCGCCGCCTGCCCGGGCGGAGTGTAGCAACTCGGCCGCCACCTTGCCCGGCGGCAAGGCCGAGCGAGCAAGATCCAAAGCAGATTTGCCGATTGGCCGCTGAACTCTCTATACTCAATTTGTGTCCAAAAATCAGTATGCGCCGATATACCGTTTAGCCATCGGCAACTCGGATGGCAATAACCGGGAGGCGGTTTCGATAACCGCGACACTCAGCGGTCGAGCATTCGCCAGGATGCGCGCGCGGAGTGCATGAAGAGGGTGTTGGCCATGGCCAGAGTGACCGCTTCGGACCTCCCGGATAATGTGGTTGATCTTTTTTCCGGTAAAGCACTGACCGAACTACGCGGCGAGCAAATTATCCGCCTCGCCCCCGAATACGACGGTTTAAGCATGTTGTATTCGAACCGCCACACCGACCCCAACAAACTCTATTCGATGAAAATCCTCTGCTGGGGATTGCGCGCCGACGGCGAAGTGGTGGGCTTCGTGCCTTGGCTCAACCGTCTGACGCCCTGCCCGGAGCTCGACGATGCCGGTACCGGTCAATGGGAGGGCTATTACGATGCGACCGCCGATCAGATTTTTTTTGATGCCCCCTGCCATAAGGTCGCCGAGCTGGAAAACGCCGCCGATTATTTCAATGCGCGCCTCGACAATCCCAATCGCGTGGTGCAGGAAATCCCCGACACCATCGGCACGCATGCGATGCTCGCCGATCAGGACGACGATACGCTGGTATTAACCGAGGTACTCAGCTGGCGCCTGCTCAACGACGGCAAAGTGGAAGCGATGCTGATCGATGAAAATGCGGTCGAATCGACGCCGGTCATGCCCGGCGACCCGTGCTTGTATCCAGCCGGCAACGATCCGCGCTTTCGCTATTTTTTTCAGCATCATATCGCCAACCAAATCAAATCGGAGGATCCAGTCGCGCTGGCTGCCATCGCGATGTTATTCGAATCTTAAGATGTGCTGTTCGAGTCTTAAACGCTCGATTAAACGGCGGCAACACGTACTCAAGCTTTTTGAATGAGATAACTAAAACCGCTGTCGGTGGTATTTTGCGCAACCAGCGTGTGGCCGAGGAAATTGCAAAACTTGGGAATATCGCGTTGCGTGGAGGGATCGGTGGCGATTACTTCGAGCAACTCGCCACTAGCGATATCGCGAATTTTATTGTGCAGCAACATCACAGGCTCGGGGCAGTATAAACCGGAAGTATCGAGAATATGGTTAGCTTCGGTAGACATGCTGACACACTACGTCGAGGATATGGCTTATTGTGCGACAACCTGTCGTTTTTGCAAACGCCTGCGAGAGCGTCCATGCCAGGGTGACCGAAGCAACAAGCAACAATAGTAACGAACGATTACAACGAGAACTTGGATTTGCGAGGAGTAGCCGCAATGACCGTTGCCGAAGTGCCGGAATATCAGGATTTTTTCAATCGCGGGACGCTGGAGCTCACGTTCAAAGTGCTGCGCAAGAAATTTCCGGCGCTAGCCCTGCGCGTGCAAAACATTATTGTCAGCAGCTATCCGCGCGGCGATTATCACACGGGTATCATCGCCGAGGAGTTGCCGCTCAATGCTGAGGGAGCGGCAAAAATCGTGCAGGCGCTATCGGCATTGAGCAATGAACTGGCGGTTTCGGGTCAAACGCAACGCGCGGATTTGGCGATGATTCGCAGCCTTCTGCTGGACTGGTTAATGTTCGCCCGGGCTCGCTGTTACCAGCAGGCCGGCGTTTAATCGAGCCGATACGCGCGGGCCTGATCGCGCGGCAAAATGGTACAACTCTCGGCGACGCTATCGAACACAATCAGCGCATCGCCGCGCTGTAGTTGCGCGCGCACTTGCTCGACTTTCTGCGCCAACGACCACTCGACAGCGCCGTAATCGGTGCCCTCGCGCGTAATGAACTCTTCGATCAAACCCTGCAATGCCTCGCTCGACAATTGCTCCGGCGCAATGATTAACCCGCTCTGTTCATCCCCACGCTGCTCGTCCATAGTCAGTACAAAATCACCGAGCGAATACTAGCGCCGCTGTGCATCAAATCGAAAGCGCGATTGATATCGTCCAGCGGAATGGTATGCGTGATAAATTCATCCACTTTGATTTCGCCCTGCAAGTAATGCTCGACATAACCGGGCAATTGGCTGCGACCTTTGACGCCGCCGAAGGCGCTGCCGCGCCACACGCGTCCCGTCACCAGTTGAAACGGCCGCGTGGAAATTTCCTGGCCGGCACCGGCTACGCCGACGATGGTCGACTCGCCCCAACCCTTATGGCAGCACTCCAACGCCGCGCGCATGGTGTTTACATTGCCGATCGCTTCGAAACTGTAATCGACACCGCCGTCGGTCAAATCGACAATGATCTGCTGAATCGGCCGATCGTAATCCTTCGGATTGATACAGTCGGTGGCGCCGAGCAATTTTGCCATCTCGAATTTTGCCGGATTGGTATCGACCACGATAATGCGCGAGGCGCGCGCCAGCACCGCGCCCTGAATAATGCTCAAACCGACACCGCCGAGGCCGAACACCGCAACGCTGCTGCCCGGCGTCACTTTAGCGGTATTCAACACGGCGCCGATGCCGGTAGTGATGCCGCAACCCAGCAGACAGACCTTATCGAGCGGCGCGGCCTTATTAATTTTCGCCACAGCGATTTCCGGCAATACCGTGTATTCGCTAAATGTCGAAGTACCCATGAAATGCAGCAGCGGTTTTCCCCGCAGCGAAAAGCGCGAAGTCTCGTCAGGCATTAACCCGCGACCCTGCGTGAGACGAATCGCCTGGCATAAATTGGTTTTGCCCGAGCGGCAAAATTTGCAGTGACCACACTCAGGCGTATACAGCGGAATCACATGATCGCCCACCTCAACCGAAGTTACCCCGGCACCTACGTCGACCACCACGCCGGCGCCCTCGTGGCCGAGGATGCAGGGAAATAAACCCTCAGGATCGTCGCCGCTCAACGTGAACGCATCGGTGTGACACACTCCTGTAGCCGCCAGTTTGACCATAACCTCGCCGGCGCGTGGCTCCTGTACATCAACCTCCTCGATAGTTAACGGCTGGCCCGCTGCCCAGGCGACCGCTGCGCGCGATTTAATCATGGTTGTTCCCTCTTAATTTGTGGCGCTTTAATTTGTAACGCTTTTAATTTGTAACGGATGGGGCGAGCCGCTGTTTAACGCTCGCCACCTTCGATTCGATCGACTCGCTGCGATCGATGCGCGTGCCGAGTTTTAACGTGGTGCTGATGCGCGGCGCACCCATCTCATGAATACGCGCGTGACAGCGCTTGATGGCGTCCATTACCGCCTCCCACTCGCCCTCGATATTGGTACCGTAGGCGTGCAATTCGTGTTTGAGGCCTAGCTCGGTCAGAATAGTTTGGCATTCGGCGATATAAGGCGACAGCGACAATTCGACGCCGAGCGGAATAATGCAAAAATCAACGATTACTTTCATCGCACTCGCTCCAAAATGATCCGGGGAGATATACGTAGCGATGCTCAGCTAAACATGACTGTCGCTGAGCTGAACTATTATACTGTTGGCTCCCAAACAATGCAGGTGCTAGTTGTCGGTAAGCTGATGCATCGACAACGATCGATCAAACAGGATTGCAAATATGACCACTGCGATGGTGTTTACCTTTATCGGTGCCGACAAACCCGGCCTGGTGCAAAAACTGGCTCAGACCGTCGGCAGCCACGGCGGCAATTGGCTGGAAAGCCGCATGAGCGAACTGGCCGGCCAATTCGCCGGCATCGTGCAGGTGGCGGTCAGCGATGCGCAACTGCCGGCCCTGCGCGCAGCGTTGTTGGCGTTGTCGGGCGATGAGTTAACCGTGATCGTCGCCAGCGATAATCGCACCGGCAACGGCGACGATTATCGCCATCTCCGACTGAGCATCATCGGCAACGACCGTCCCGGCATCGTTCGCGAAGTAGCCAGCGCCTTGGCGGCGCGCCACATCAATGTACGCGAGATGGACACCTCCATTACCAGCGCGCCGATGAGCGGCGATCCATTATTCGAAGCAGTGGCCGAGATTCAAGTACCGAAGACATTGAATCTGGACGAGCTCAACGAGCAACTCGATGCAATTGCCGATGCGCTAACGGTTGAAATCGATTTGGAGGAATCGCTGCGTTGATTGGCGCAAGAGGTACCGTCCAACACATTTGCTTGTGTCCAATAGCACAATGGCGGATCGAATGATCCGCTCTACGCTTACTAATTGACTCCGCAGTGACTTGTCAGGCAGCGCGCGCTGTAACCGTAGCGGCCATTCGGCGCCGTGAGAGCGTTTAAAAACTCGCGCTCTCGCGCAACCATTCGCAGCGCATCGATAAAGCACCGGAGTTCGGCTCGTGACACTCGCGCTCGGAGTGCCAGGTGAAAGTATGGATGCCGTTGAACTCGGTCTCCAGATGCACGGTGGCGGAAACCCAGTACATATTTTTCAGCAAATCCTCGAAGCGCTGCAACCACTGCTCCCACTCGTATTCGACACCTTTGTAGGAGTTGCCGAACGGCACGACATCGGTGTGCAAATCGTCGACAATTAACGTTTCGGAAGGTAATACAAACATTTCTCGGCTGAGCAGCGGCCAGTCTTCGATGCTGGGCAGCGCCGCCAGGACGCGGCGGTTAATATGTCGGCGTTGGCGGGTTTGCTCCATATCGGCGGTGAATACGACATCTTTGATACAGCCGTAGACCACGGATTCCTGCGCCATCTGCTAGACCTCTTCGGTATTGTTTTTACTGCACTGATTAGTTATTTAACGGCGACCATAACAAATGCGCGCGGTGTCGCCAAGGGGCGACTCGAATTGATCGCTACACCGTCTCGGAAAGACGAAAAAATTCCACCTCAAATGCATCGTTGCGCGCACAGCGCATTATCCGTTCAGTAAATCATCGTGCTGCGAATTATTCGCGGGCTCCGGTGGATATATCCAACGCCAGGCGATTAATAACGCCAACAAGGCAGCCGTTGCGGCGGCCACAAAAGTCGCGACTGGACTGATCGACCAGAGCAAGCCGCTACCCACCGCGCCGAGCGCCGCGCCGCCGCCATAACAAACGCCACTGTACAGCGCCATGCCCTGTCCTTCAAAGCCCCCGGCGAACAGGCGCCGCACTAACTCCACCGCCACCGCGTGATAGCTGGCGAATGTGGCCGCGTGCAAACATTGCGCGCACAACAGCAGCGATAACGAATCGACGCAATAAGCGATGATTAGCCAGCGCAGCACCGCCAACAGCAAACTGACCAGCAAAATATTCCGCAAGCTGAACCATGCGTATAAGCGATGCATATTCATAAATAGCAGCACTTCCGCGATCACGCCGAGCGACCACAACAAGCCGGTTTGCGAGCGCAAATAGCCGTGACTTTCTAGATAAACGCTGAAAAATGTGTAGTACGGGCCATGCGAAACCTGCAGCAGAAAACAACTCGCCAAAAAGGCCCAGGCCACCGGTTGACGCATAATCGCCCGCAACGAGCCACGCACCTCCGCCTTAGCGGTTCGCAGCCGGGCAGGCTCGGCGACTAAAAAGCTACTGACCGCAATACCGATCAACAACGCCAGCAAAATGGCCGGCAACCGCGCCAACGATGCGATCTGAAAGAAAAACCCGAGACCGGCAACGGCGACGATAAAACCGATCGAGCCCCATACGCGCACTAAGCTATAGCGTTCGAAAGCATTGCGCAGATGGGCCAGCGTCACCACCTCGAACTGCGACAACACGGCATTCCAGAAAAAACTATAACCGGCGATGATCAGCAGCAGCGCGAAAAAATCTTTGCGAAAAAAAATAACCGCGAAGATAAACGTCGCCGCCACCGCTCCGCTGCGTATCACGCGCATGCGCGCCGCGCCGCGATCGGCCAGCCAACCCCATAAATGCGGCGCGAAAATTTTCGTACCCTGCATCGTGCCGGCCAACAGTCCGATCGCCGCCGCACCGAAGCCGATATCCTTGAGATACAGCGGCCAATAAGGTATCCACGCGCCATACAGCGCGAAGTAGAAAAAATAAAAGCTGGAGAGACGCCAATACGGCAGCGCGGCGGCGGGCACTAGCTTGGCGGCAGGCACTAGCTTGGCGACGGACATTGTGCCGCCGCTCAGCAATGGCTCGGAACGATTGGCGTGCCGGAGCGCACGTCGGCATTTTGACCGCGATGGCGCAACAGATGATCCATCAGTACGATCGCCAACATCGCCTCGGCAATCGGCGTGGCGCGAATGCCGACACAGGGGTCATGACGCCCGGTGGTACTCACCTCGACCGCGTTGCCATCGATATCGATGCTGCGCCCCGGCGATAAAATACTCGAGGTCGGCTTCAACGCGATATGCGCGACGATATCCTGTCCGGAAGAGATACCGCCAAGCACGCCGCCGGCATTATTCGAGGTAAAACCCTGCGGAGTGATTTCGTCGCGATGCTCGCTGCCGCGCTGCGCGATACAATTAAAACCGGCGCCGATTTCCACGCCTTTAACCGCGTTAATGCTCATCAGCGCATGGGCGATATCGGCATCGAGCCGATCGAATATCGGCTCGCCCAAACCGGGCTTGATGCCGCTCGCCACCACGGTGATTTTCGCGCCGATCGAATCGCCGTCCTTGCGCAGTTGCTGCATGAAGCTTTCCATCGCCTCGATCTTGCCGGCATCGGGACAGAAAAACGGATTGCTTTCGACGATATCCCAATCGATGTTTTGATTAACCGTCGGGTCGATGGCGATTGGTCCGAGCTGCGACAAATAACCCCGCACCGTAGCGCCGAAATACTCTCGCAAATATTTTTTGGCGATGGCACCGGCCGCTACCCGCATCGCGGTTTCGCGCGCAGACGAACGGCCGCCACCGCGATAATCGCGCACGCCGTATTTTTGCTGGTAGGTGTAATCGGCGTGCATCGGCCGAAAGGTATTCATGATCTTGGAGTAATCTTTCGAGCGCTGATCAGTGTTTTCGATCAGCAATCCGATCGGCGTGCCGGTGGTTTTACCCTCGAACACACCGGAGAGAATTTTCACCGCATCGTCTTCGCGGCGCTGTGTGGTATAACGCGAAGTGCCGGGCTTGCGGCGGTCGAGATCGAGTTGCAAATCCTCTTCGCTCAGCGCCATGCCGGGCGGGCAACCATCGACGATACAGCCGAGCGCGGTGCCGTGGCTCTCGCCGAACGTTGTGACGGTGAATAATTTGCCGATGCTATTGCCGGACATGATCAGTTCTCAAAATTATTGTGCCTGCTCTCCCGCCAACTGGGGAGAGTGCCTTGAATGCAATAATTATACGTAAATCAGCGCTTAACGTCAGAACGTTGCAGCGTGCTCGAGCAATTGCTCGCGGCTGAGTAAAAATACGCCGTGACCGCCGCGCTCAAAATCCAGCCAGGTAAACGGCACGTGGGGATAAGCTTCCTCCAATGCCACCCAGCTGTTGCCGACCTCGACGATCAGTAGACCGTCCTCGCTTAAATAATCGGCCGCCTCGCGCAAGATGCGGCGCGTCAAATCCAGTCCATCGTCTCCTGATGCCAACGCCAGCAGCGGCTCATGGCGAAACTCGGCCGGCAACTCAGCGATATCGCGCGCATCGACATAGGGGGGATTGCTGACAATCAAATCGAAGATTTCGCCCTCTAGATTGGCGAATAAATCCGACTCCAGTGCGCGTACGCGCTCCTGCAGCAGATGGCGCTCGATATTGCGCTCGGCCACCACCAGCGCGTCGCTGGAAATATCCGCCAGTACCACCTCGCTATCGTCGAAGGCCAGCGCGCATGCGATGCCTATACAGCCGCCGCCACTGCATAAATCGAGGATTTGTTCGGGGTAACGCCCGCCCAGCCAGGGCTCGAAATCCGCCCCGATCAACTCGGCGAGCGGCGAGCGCGGAATCAATACGCGTTTATCGACATGAAACGGAATACCGGCGAACCAGGCCTCGCCGGTGATGTAGGGCGCCGGCAGGCGCTTTTGATAGCGCGCCTCCAGGGCGATTAACACTTGTTCGCGCTCCGCCACGGTCAGCCGCGCATCCAATACCTGCGCAACGCAGTCGTGCGGCAGGTGCAAGGCATGAAATATCAGTACTAACGCTTCGTCGTAGGCGTTATCGGTGCCGTGGCCAAAATAAATACCGGTGCGCTGAAACTGCGTCATGGCCCAGCGCACATAATCGCGTACCGTAAATAACTGCTGCATGATTTGCTCGCGTGTCTCCACGATGCTCTCCATTACTAAATTACTTGCCATTGCCCCAAATTGCTTGCCATTACATCACATTGCCTGCCGTTACTCACCATCGCCCCTGGCCTCGGACAATGATTAATCTAAATTAATGTTCTCGTCGTAGATTATACCCGATCGAGTTTGTCAGGTTCTGCCTGGCTTGTTAGACTGACAACCCGCCGTATTTGACCCCGGATCATCATCTGCGTGGCAGCGTATGCGGCAATTATGAGGAGTTTCCTAGTGGAACAAGCCTTCGCCAAAATTATCGAAAGCGTGGGAGAGGATTTACAGCGCGACGGACTGCGCGATACTCCGAAGCGCGCCGCCAAAGCCTTCGAATTTCTTACCCAGGGTTATCATCAATCGCTCGAAACCATCGTCAACAACGCGTTGTTCGACTCCGAATGCAACGAGATGGTGGTGGTAAATAATATCGAGCTGTATTCGATGTGCGAACATCATATGCTGCCCTTCATCGGCCGCGCGCACGTCGCCTATATCCCGCAAGGTAAAGTGTTAGGTTTATCGAAGGTGGCGCGCATCGTCGATATGTATGCGCGCCGTTTGCAGATCCAGGAAAATCTGACCAAGCAAATCGCCGATACCATCATGCAGATTACCGGAGCAGCCGGCGTCGGCGTCATCATCGAAGCGAAACATCTGTGCATGATGATGCGCGGCGTCGAGAAACAGAACTCGAATATGCGCACCTCCGCCATGCTCGGTATCTTCCGCAGCGATCAAAGCACCCGCAATGAGTTTTTAGCACTGAGCGGCGTGAATAATTAATCGACCGCTCGCCGTGGCCTCTTCGTAAGGCGCAATACTGTAAGCTTTAACTACGGGTCATTGCGCCACACACAAAAACAATTTTCTGCAACAATAAATGACCTCTGTAACACAGACGAAGCGGCTCTTGTTATTGTCTCGATAGACAAAAGCCCCCTCACAAATATCTTGGAGCATCTACAAATTGAACTTGCGCTGCTGGCGAGGCGGGTGCTGCAGGTCTTCTTGGGGACGTGAGCGCGCAAGGATGCGCGCGCCCGAGCCTAACAGGATGTTTGTTGTAGGCGTTCCCCAGGAAGACCTGCAGCACCTGCCCAACCACGAGTGCAGCCGTGCATTTTATTAGCGCTCTTACGCGTTTTCCGCAGTAAAAAATCTATTCACGCCCTCGGCAATCAACCCCACCTGCTCTTCCAAATGGAAGTGATGACTGCCGGGCAGAAACTGCCAGTTCAGCGGTAAGTTATCCAATTCGCCGTTGCTGCGCATACGCGCGCCATAACCGTTTTCGGCCAGTAATAATAAATGCGGAATTTTGGCGAGAGCCTGCACTAAGACGGCGATCTGCGGCGCGCTCAATTTAAAAGCCGACGCGAAATGCAGGCGCGGATCGGCTCGCCATTGCCAGCTACCTGCGCTAGCGAGCAGACCGCGCTCGACGATCGGACGCGCGGCCTGCTCGCTGATTGCGCCGACGCGACAGCGCACTTCCAACGCGCGCTGCAACGATTGGTAACGCGCCGCGAGCTTGGGCATTTGCAAGTGTTCGCGCAAATGACGACCGAGCTGCGCGAATGTGGCTTCGATCGGCAATGGCGGCGGTGTTAAACCATCGAGAAAAACGCTGCCCAAAATGCGCTCGGGCAATGCGGCGCTGAGCAATGCGGCGATAATTGCGCCGCGCGAATGACCCAATAAATAAAATTGCGACCAGCCGAGTCGATCAGCAATGCGCACGATGTCCGGTAAATCGTCCCAGACGTTGTAGCTGCCCTGCGGCGTACGATGATAACTCAGACCATGCCCGGCCAAATCCAAAGCCACGACATCGGCGTCGCTTAATTGCGGCGCCAACGCATCGAAACTAGCGGCATTATCCAGCCAACCGTGCAAGGCCAGCACCGGTCGCGCACCATTGCGCCAGCGCTTGCCGGCGATCTCGACACCGGCGACCGATAATACAAACTCTTCCGCCGCCATTGGTTAAAGTATCGACACTTGATAATCCGGCGCATGCCGCAGTGCCTTTAAACGGCCACAGCCAATTGCCAACGCCGATAATTCGATCTCTGCCAGCGAGGCCGTCCCCATTGCCGGACCGGCGCGATAATCGCCGTCGACTAACAGCCCCGCTAAGGCGCTGACCAACGGCTGATGGCTCACCAACAACACTTCCGTATTGAAGAACTTCGCCAACTCGGTAACCACCGCGATGGGATCCTCGTCGGGCGTTAACCAATCGACCGTCGTCAGCTGCTTACCCGGTAGTGCCAGCAGCGCGGATTGTGCGGTTTGTTGCGCGCGGCGATACGGGCTCGCCAGCACCTGCAGCATCGGCGATACCGCCGTTGCCAAATACGCGCCGGCCGCGCGCGCATCCAGTTCGCCGCGCACCGTCAGTTGGCGCTCGGAATCGCGCTGGGTATGCCGCTCGGCTTCGCCGTGCCGCAAAATCCATAAGCGTTCGATCATTTCAACGTGAACTCTTCATTTCGATGTCAACTTTCATTTCAATGCCAACTGTCACTTCAATGCCAACTGTCACTTCAAGGAATACTCCACATCGCGATTCTGCTCAGCCCACATTAGACCGCCAACCACTTCCGGAATACTACGCCCGTTATACAAAATCTCGAATAGACCCGCCACCAATGGCATACGCACACCGATCTGCTCGGCGTGTTCCTTCAACAGCTTAAGCGTATTGATGCCTTCGGCCACCTGCCCCAGCTCAGCCACGATAGCATCGAGTTGTTTCCCCTGTCCGAGCGCAAAACCGACTTGATAATTACGGCTCAGCGGCGACATACAAGTCACCATTAGATCGCCGATACCGGCCAGCCCCATGAACGTCAAGGGATCGGCGCCGCGATTGACCGCGAAGCGCGTCATCTCCGCCAGTGCGCGCGTAATCAACAGGCTGATCGTGTTGTGGCCGATACCGAGCGCCGCCGCCATGCCAGCCATGATCGCGTAGACATTTTTCAACGCGCCGCCCAGTTCGACTCCCATCATATCGGCGCTGGCATATACGCGAAAATAACCGCAGCGCAACAGGCTTTGCACTTCGATGTTCAATTGCTCATCGGCGCTGGCGATCACCGTAGCGGTGATTTGTTTGGCGGCGATTTCCTTCGCCAGATTAGGCCCACTGAGCACACCCAACCGCAGAGCTGGCAATTCCTCCCGAAGCACTTCACTCATCAGCCGAAAACTATGCGGCTGCGGTGTATCGGACGCCTCCAGACCTTTGGTGGTACTCACCAGGATGCAATCGACACGAATGTGCCGAGCAACTTCTTTGGCGACCGCACGGCACGAAGTGCTCGGCACCGCCATAAAAACCACGTCGCGATCGGCCACGGCCTCGGCCAACTCCACCGAAGCTAACAAATTAGGGTTTAATGGATAATCGGGTAAATATACGCTGTTGCGATGCTGCCGATTAATTTCAGCGGCGCGCTCGTTGTTGCGCAACCACAACACCACATCGTGGCCGTTGTCCGCGACGATATTCGCCAGCGCGGTGCCAAAGCTGCCGCCACCGAGGACGGCCACACGCTGGGGCGCAGCGGGTTTATCTGTTTTTATCATGAAGTAAACAATCCGCCTGTTCAGAGGCGCGAGTATATCAGTTGGAATTCGATGTCAGCTCTCTGGCCCCGCAGAATGGCGCAAGGCTTAAGAGATGGCATGACCCCCTCTCTTTCCGGGACTATAAGCGCTGCACGAAGCGCCGCCCTACCACCGTAAAGGAAGCCCGCTCCCGGAAAGAGAGGGGGTCATGCCATCCTCTGCACAGGATTTGAAGCGTCAGGATTACCGGGTGATCTCCAACAATAACTTGTTTAGCCGATGCACATAGGCCGCCGGATCCTTGAGCTGCCCGCCCTCTGCCAAATGGGCCTGATCGAATAAAATCTCCACCAGATCGGCGAAACGATCCTCATCGCTCTCCTGATCGAGTTTCACGACCAGCGGGTGGGTCGGATTCAATTCCAGCGTCGGCTTGTTGTCCGGCACTTTCTGACCGGCAGCTTCGAGAATGCGGCGCATCTGCGCGCCCATATCGTGTTCGCCGACCACCAGACAAGCCGGCGATTCGGTGAGCCGCGTGGTGACGCGAACCTTTTCAACTTTGCCCTCCAGCGCCGCCTGCGCGCGCTCGAGCAACGATTGATGATCCTTCTCGAGTTTTTCGATCTCTTGTTTTTCGTTCTCGTCCTCGAGTTTACCGAGATCGAGCTGGCCCTTGCCGACATCCTGCAATTGCTTGCCGCCGAATTCGGATAAATGCCCCATCAGCCATTCATCGACGCGATCGCACAGCAACAATACTTCGATACCTTTCTTGCGGAATACTTCGAGATGCGGACTGTTGGCGGCGGTATTGAAGTTTTCCGCGGCGATGTAATAAATCTTTTCCTGACCGTCTTTCATTCGAGACACGTAATCGTCGAGCGATTGGTCCTGGGTTTCTTTGTTGGTATGCGTGGTGGCAAAGCGCAACAACTTGGCGACTTTTTCTTTGTTGCCAAAGTCCTCGGCTGGACCTTCCTTCAACACCTGACCGAAATCCGTCCAAAAAGCCTGATATTTTTCCGGCTCGGATTTCGCCAGTTTTTCCAGCATATCGAGCGCACGCTTAGTTAGTGCGGAGCGCATCGCTTCGACCTGCGCGCTGTGCTGCAACACTTCGCGCGAAACGTTTAACGGCAGGTCGTTGGAATCGACCACGCCTTTAATAAAGCGCAAATACAACGGCAGGAATTGCTCGGCATCGTCCATGATAAAGGTACGCTGCACATACAATTTCAAACCGCGCGGTTTATCGCGATTCCATAAATCGAACGGCGCGCGCTTCGGCACGAACAGTAAACTGGTGTATTCCTGCTTGCCCTCGACTTTGTTGTGGCTCCAACTCAACGGATCTTCGAAATCGTGCGAAATATGTTTGTAAAACGCCGCATATTCGTCGTCGGTTACTTCGCTGCGCGGGCGCGTCCACAACGCCGTCGCCGTGTTAACGGTTTCAAATTCGGGAGCGGCATTCTTTTCCGCGGCTTTTTGCTCGGCGGTTTTCTCCTCGCCATCGTCGTTGGTGTCGAATTGCTGCTTCGCCATCAATACCGGAATCGAAATATGATCGGAATATTTTTTGATAATCGAACGAATGCGCCAGCTATCGGCAAACTCGACATCTTCGGCGCGCAAATGCAATACCACGCTGGTGCCGCGCTCGGCCTTGGTAATCGGTTCGACGGAGAAATCGGCCTCGCCGCTCGATTCCCAATGCACGCCCTGCTCGGCCGGCGCGCCGGCGCGCCGGGTGAATACTTCGACACGGTCGGCGACGATAAACGCCGAATAAAAACCGACGCCGAACTGACCTATCAATTGCGAATCTTTTTTCTGATCGCCGCTTAGGTTGCGCAAAAATTCGGCGGTACCGGAGCGCGCGATAGTGCCTAAATGGCTGACGACGTCTTCGCGCGTCATGCCGATGCCGTTGTCGCTAATGGTAATGGTTTTGGCGTCTTTGTCGAATTCGACGCGCACTTTCAAATCGGGGTCGTTCTCGTACAACGAAGCGTCGGCCAAGGCGGCAAAGCGCAGTTTATCGGCGGCATCCGAAGCATTGGAAATGAGCTCGCGAACGAAGACTTCCTTGTTGCTGTACAACGAATGGATCATCAACTGCAGCAGTTGTTTGGCTTCGGTTTGAAAGCCCAGCGTCTCTTTTGCGGCCATTGGCGGCTTGCTCCTTCGGATTGGTTCGGGGATATAAAGGTTGACGGCGATTTGGGGGCAGCTCGGTGTTTTTCAAGGGCAGCCGCAGCGGTTAGTAGTTAGATTTTAGTAGTTAGCTAAGAACACAGCGCGGGCGATTAGCCAAGATGTCTTACCTAACTACTAAAATCTAACTACCAATCGCTGCAATAAAAAAGGGCGCCGAAGCGCCCCTTTCATTGCGGTAAAAAGTTATTGCTGTCAACCTACCAGCCCGTTACTTCTTTCAAGGTCTTGCCGATATCGGCCAGCGATTTGACGGTGTGCACACCGGCATCCTGCAGCGCCGCGAATTTCTCGGCCGCGGTGCCTTTGCCGCCGGAGATAATCGCGCCGGCGTGGCCCATCCGTTTGCCCGCAGGCGCGGTGACGCCGGCGATGTAAGAGACAACCGGCTTGGTCACGTTGGCTTTGATAAACGCCGCCGCTTCCTCTTCCGCCGAGCCGCCGATCTCGCCGATCATCACGATCGCTTCAGTCTGCGGGTCAGCCTGGAACAGCTTCAGAATGTCGATGAAGTTGGAGCCCGGAATCGGGTCGCCGCCGATGCCGACGCAGCTCGATTGGCCGAAACCGTAATCGGTGGTCTGCTTGACCGCTTCATAGGTCAGGGTGCCGGAGCGCGATACGATGCCGACTTTGCCCGGCTTGTGAATGTGGCCCGGCATGATGCCAATTTTGCATTCGCCCGGAGTGATCACGCCCGGACAGTTCGGTCCGATCAGACGCACGCCGAGCTCATCGCATTTCACTTTTACGTCGAGCATATCGAGGGTCGGAATGCCTTCGGTAATACAGACGATCAATTTGATGCCGGCAAACGCCGCTTCGAGGATCGAATCTTTACAGAACGGTGCCGGCACATAAATGACCGTAGCTTCGGCGCCAGTCGCGGCAACCGCATCGGCGACGGTGTTGAATACCGGCAGGCCCAAATGCTCGGTGCCGCCCTTGCCCGGCGTAACGCCGCCGACCATTTTGGTGCCGTAGGCAATCGCTTGTTCAGAGTGCAGAGTGCCCTGCGAGCCGGTGAAGCCCTGGCAGATCACCTTGGTATTTTTGTTGATCAGGATGCTCATTTCGCGCCCTCCGCTGCTTTAACAACTGCCTGTGCAGCTTCGGTCAAGCTGTTGGCGGCAATAATATTGAGACCGCTTTCGGCCAGCAATTTGGCGCCCAGCTCGGCGTTGTTGCCTTCGAGGCGCACGACCACCGGCACTTTCACGCCGACTTGCTCGACCGCGCCGATAATGCCTTCCGCGATCAGGTTACAACGGACTATACCGCCGAAAATATTCACCAGCACCGCTTTCACGCTGGTATCGGACAGAATGATCTTGAACGCTTCCGAGACGCGTTCCTTGGTGGCGCCGCCGCCTACATCGAGGAAGTTCGCCGGTGCGCCGCCGTGCAATTTAACGATGTCCATCGTGCCCATCGCCAAACCTGCGCCGTTCACCATGCAGCCGATGTTGCCGTCGAGCGCAACGTAGTTCAGTTCGAACTTGGCGGCATGCGCTTCGCGCGCATCGTCCTGGCTGGGGTCGTGCATTTCGCGCAGCTTGGGCTGACGATACATAGCATTGCTATCGATAGCGACTTTAGCGTCGAGGCAATGCAGATTGCCTTCGGTAGTGATTACCAGCGGATTGATTTCCAACAACGCGAGATCGTAATCGACAAACATCTTCGCCAGACCCTGGAAGATTTTAACGAACTGTTTTACTTGCGTGTCGTTCAGGCCGAGCTTGAACGCCAACTCGCGGCCTTGGTAAGGCTGTGCGCCAACCAGCGGGTCGATGGTGGCAGTCAAGATTTTTTCCGGCGTATCGTGCGCGACTTTTTCGATTTCCACGCCGCCTTCGGTGGAAGCCATGAACACAATGCGACGGGTAGCGCGATCGACTACCGCGCCGAGATACAGCTCTTTATCGATATCGGTGCAGGACTCGACCAGGATTTTCGAAACGGGCTGACCGTTGGCGTCCGTTTGATAGGTGACCAGGCGCTGGCCCAGCCACTTACGCGCGAACTCTTCGATCTCTTTCTTGGAGCTAAGCAGCTTGACGCCACCAGCCTTGCCGCGGCCACCCGCGTGCACCTGAGCTTTGACGACCCACTTGTCGCCCCCAATCTTATCGGCTGCCGCCGCTGCTTCTTCCGGTGTGCCGCAGGCAAAACCCTTGGACACGGGCAAGCCATATTCGGCAAAAAGCTGCTTGCCCTGATACTCGTGCAGGTTCATGTGATTACCGTCTCGGTCTGTTAAGTGAATTGACGCCTCGAAAACTCGAGCCGTCCCCAGCGTATGAAGCCCATCAACTCGTAACCCCTGTAGTGTAAACGGAGATTGCAAACCGACCGGCCGAATGAATTCTATAACCGCGAATTTAAAAATCCGGGGCGGCATTTTCCCGAATTTTGGCGCCGACCGCAAATCTATTTCCGCGGTCGATCCCCATCCAATGTCATCTCTCTACCCATTCCGCATCAGCCGAGACTACTTGGCCGGCCGGGGTTTACGATTGGCGATATGAATCGCGTGCCCGTGCAGCGCCAGCGCCGCCTCGTGCACCGACTCGGATAAGGTCGGATGGCTGAACACCATCAGGCCGATATCCTCGGCGCTCGAGCCGAATTCCATCGCGATTGCCACCTGCTGCACCAACTCGGCCGCACTCGGGCCAATAACATGTGCACCCAGCAGGCGATCGGTCGACGCGTGCGCGATTAGCTTCACCATGCCGCCGGTCTCGCCGGCCGCCAATGCGCGGCCGCTGGCGGCAAACGGAAACACGCCGACCTTGTACTCGACGCCCTCCAGCTTCAATTGCTCTTCGTTCTTACCGACCCAGGCGATTTCGGGGTGCGTATAGATCACACTGGGGATCAAATCGTAATTCATCGCGGCTTTCTTTCCGGCGATGCGCTCGGCGACCATCACTCCCTCTTCCATGCCTTTATGCGCCAGCATCGGACCGCGCACGATATCGCCGATCGCATAGATGCCGGGCATTTCGGTTTCGCAGTGTTCGTCGACGAAAATAAAGCCGCGCTCGTCGAGTTTGACGCCACAATCAGGGGCCAACAGATTTGCGCTCAGCGGACGGCGGCCGACGGCAACGATCAACTTATCGAACACTTCCTTCTGTTCGCCCTTGGCATCGGTATAAGTCACCGTCACTTTTTTCTTTTTCGTATCGGTCGCGGTGACGCGCGCGCCGAGACGGATATCCAAGCCTTGTTTGCGCAGGGTCTTTTCCGCGTCCTTGGCGATCTGGCGATCGACTACGGGCAGAAACTCTTCCAGCGCTTCCAGCACGATTACTTCCGCGCCGAGCCGCGCCCAAACGCTCCCCAACTCCAAACCGATGACGCCGGCGCCGATCACGCCGAGCCGCTTCGGCACCTCGAGAAACTCCAGAGCGCCACTGGAATCGACCACGGCATCGCCATCGATCGGCGCCGGTGGAATCTGCATCGGCACCGAGCCGGCGGCCACGATAATATGTTCGGCCTCGACGACTTCCACACTGCCGTCTTCCTTGCTAACTTCGACACGTTTGCCGGAAAGCACTTTACCAGCGCCTTCCAGCACATCGACGTCATTCGCCTTGAATAACTGGCCGATGCCGCCGGTGAGTTGCTTAGTGATGTCGTCCTTGCGCTTGATCATCGCCGCAACGTCGATGCTCACCGCGCCGGTTTGAATACCATGCGCCGCCAAGCCGTGCTGCGCCTCGGCATATTTGTACGACGAATCGAGCAAGGCCTTCGACGGAATGCAACCGACGTTGAGGCAGGTACCGCCGAAAAAGGGTTTACCGAACTTATTTTTGCCCTTTTCGATGCACAGGGTTTTTAAACCCAACTGCGCTGCGCGAATCGCCGCGACATAACCACCGGGACCAGCGCCGATCACTACCACATCGTACTTTGCCATTTTTTATTTCCTGATTTATCAAACGGGGGTCAGCCCCACTGGGTCTGACCCCGAAATTTCAACTCACACTTCCAGCAGAATGCGCGCGGGGTCTTCCAGCAGCTCTTTGATAGCGACCAAAAATTGTACGGCCTCTTTACCATCGATCAGACGATGATCGTACGACAGCGCCAAATACATCATCGGTAAAATAACCACTTGGCCATTCACCGCCATCGGCCGCTCCTGCGTTTTATGCATACCGAGAATCGCCGCCTGTGGCGGATTCAAAATCGGCGTCGACATCAACGAGCCGAACACGCCGCCGTTGGTAATGGTGAACGTGCCGCCCTGAATTTCCTCGATCGCCAACTTGCCATCGCGCGCGCGCAAACCGAAGTCGCGAATTTTATTTTCGATTTGCGCGATGCCGAGTTGATCGGCATCGCGCAGTACCGGCACGACCAGACCTTTATCGGTGGAAACCGCGACACCGACATCCTGATAGCCGTGATAAACGATATCGCTGCCGTCGATCGAGGCGTTAACGGCGGGAAAACGTTTCAGCGCTTCGCACGCGGCCTTGACGAAAAAGCCCATGAATCCAAGGCGCGTGCCGTTGTGCGTCTTCTCGAACAAATCTTTGTATTGGTTGCGCAGATTCATGATCGGCTGCATGTTGACCTCGTTGAACGTGGTCAGCATCGCAGTGTTCTGTGAAGCTTGTAGTAACCGCTCGGCGATGCGTGCGCGCAACCGCGTCATCGGCACTCTTTTTTCGACGCGCTCGCCGATCACCAGATCCGGCACGACGGCGGTTGCCATCGCTGCGGGCGCCGGAGCCGCGGCGGCCGGCGCGGCGATCGCCGGCTGTGCGCCGAGATAACCGACAACATCCTCCTTGGTAATCAACCCCCCTTTGCCGGTAGCGGCAATTTTGCCGGCATCGAGCCGATTCTCGTCGATCAGCTTGCGCGCCGCCGGCGCTATTTTCTGCTCCGTACTCGATACCACTTTCGCGGCGCTGGCATCGCTGCCGTTGCCGGTCGCGGCTTTTGCCGGCGCGCTGGCGCCCGCTTTCGCATTGTCGTCGAGGCGCGCGATCAATTCGGCGCTGAGCACGGTATCGCCTTCGTTTTTTAACACTTCGGAGAGCACGCCATCGGCCGGCGCGACCACTTCCAGCACCACTTTATCGGTTTCGATATCGACGATAAGTTCGTCGCGCTGCACGCGCTCGCCGGGCTTTTTATGCCAGGTGGCGATAGTGCCGTCGGCGACGGATTCGGGAAATGTCGGAGCTTTAATATCAATACTCATGCCTGGTCCCTTAATCTAGGTTTTGACGACAGTCGGCATCTGCCGTATGTGGAAGCGTTTAAATTGTGCAATCGCCTACTACCTATTTCCGTTACGCCCGCGTTTCGCACTAACCAACTTTCGCAGTACTTTTCAGGGCGGCCTGCGTGAACTGTTCGAGTTGCTCAAGGTGCAGCGCCATATAGCCCGCTGCGGGCGAAGCCGATGCTTCGCGGCCGGCGTACTCCAAATATAAGGCGCGATTGTGTCGATTGATAACTCTACGCATATGGTGCTGGCTGCTGTACCAGGCGCCCTGGTTCATCGGCTCCTCTTGGCACCATACCACCTCCGTTAGATTGGTATAACGCGCAAACACCGCGCCCAACTCTTCCTCGGGAAACGGATATAACTGCTCGAGCCGAACGATTGCAACACTATCGAGATTCTGTGCGCGGCGCGCCTCGCGTATATCGTAAAACACCTTGCCGCTACATATCACCAGACGCGTTATCGCCGCCGGATCGCCGACATCGGCGTCGTCGAGCACATTGCGAAAACTGCCGTCGGCCAGCTCTTCCAGCGTCGACACCGCCTCCTTGTGGCGCAACAAACTTTTCGGCGACATCACGATCAGCGGTTTGCGCAGCGGCCGAATCGCCTGACGGCGCAACATATGAAACACCTGCGCCGGTGTTGTCGGTGCGCACACTTGAATATTATGCTCGGCGCTCAATTGCAGAAAGCGTTCGAGACGCGCCGAACTATGTTCGGGGCCCTGCCCTTCATAACCGTGCGGCAACAACAATGTCAGCCCGCATAACCGCGCCCATTTGTGCTCGCCGCTGGTGATGAACTGGTCGATCACTACTTGGGCACCATTCGCGAAATCGCCGAATTGCGCCTCCCAAATCACCAATGTCGTCGGCACCGTCGTCGCGTAGCCGTATTCGAACGCAAGCACGGCCTCTTCCGACAATAACGAATCAAAAATCGTAAACGGCGCCTGCTGCGCGGATAAGTTTTGCAGCGCCACATAGGTACTGCCATCTTTCTGATTGTGCAGCACGGCGTGGCGATGCGAAAAAGTGCCGCGACCGACATCCTGACCGGTGATGCGCACCGCGTGTTTCGATTCCAGCAGGGTAGCGTAGGCGAGAATTTCCGCGCAGCCCCAGTTGATCGGCATGGCGCCGGCCGCCATTTTTTGACGATCCTCGTAAATCTTGGCCACCTGGCGCTGCGCGATAAAGCCATCGGGAATTACATTGCTGCGCTGCGCGATTTCCTGCAATTTTTTTAAATCGATACGCGTATCGCACGGAATATTCCATAGGTGGCCGAGATACGGCGTCCAGTCGACATAGAGCGCTTTATTCGGCTCCTTCACCAAACTTTTCACCACATGCTCGCCGCTCTCCAGCAATTGGCGATACTCCGCGACCAACTGCTCATCCTGCGCCCGCGTGATAATCTCGGCTGCGATCAGTTTTTTTGCATACAGATCGCGCGTCGTGGTTTGATTTTTGATTGCTTCGTACATCACCGGCTGCGTCGCCGAAGGCTCGTCGGCTTCGTTGTGGCCGCGGCGCCGATAACAAACTAAATCGATGACGACATCTTTTTTAAACTCATGGCGGAAATCCACCGCGAGCTGCGTGACGAACAGCACCGCTTCGGGATCGTCGCCGTTAACGTGAAAGATCGGTGCCTGCACCATTTTCGCGATGTCGGTGCAATACTCGGTGGAGCGGGCATCGCGCGGATCGCTGGTGGTAAAACCCACCTGGTTGTTAATCACAATATGAATGGTGCCGCCGGTTTTGTACGCGCGGGTTTGCGACATTTGGAATGTCTCCATCACCACGCCCTGGCCCGCGAATGCCGCATCGCCGTGCATAACGATCGGCACTACCTTATCGCCGGTCGTGTCAAAGCGACGGTCCTGGCGCGCGCGCACCGAGCCTTCCACCACCGGCGAAACGATCTCCAAATGCGAGGGGTTAAACGCCAGCGCTAAATGCACCTCGCCGCCCGCCGTCATCACATTCGATGAAAACCCCTGATGGTATTTAACGTCGGCCGAGCCGATGTAGGTCGCCTTACCTTCGAATTCGTCGAATAACTCCGAGGGGCTTTTACCGAGAATATTGACCAGCACATTGAGGCGGCCGCGGTGGGCCATGCCGATGACGATTTCCTTGGTGCTGTACGAACCGCAGCGCTGGATCATGCTATCCAGCATCGGAATCAAACTTTCGCCGCCCTCGAGACCAAAACGCTTGGTGCCGGGATATTTGGAAGCCAGCGATTTCTCCAAACCCTCGGCGGCGGTTAAGCGTTCCAGCAAATGCAGCCGTGCCTGGCGGCCGAAGTCCGGTTTGGAGCGCACGCTCTCCATGCGTTGCTCGATCCAGCGGCGCTCTTCGGTGGCGAGAATATGGCGAAACTCGGCGCCGACCGTCGTGCAATAGGTCTGCTCCAGCACTCCAATAATTTCGCGCAGCGTGGCGCGCTCTTTACCGAAATACGGACGGCCGGTTTGAAATTCGGTATCTAAATCGGCAGCACTGAGCTGATGGTAGTCGAGCTCGAGATCGGGCACCGGATCGCGTCGCCACAGACCGAGTGGATCGAGCTGCGCTTTTTGATGGCCGCGCTGGCGATAGGCGCTCATCAACTGCAGCACGCGCACCTGTTTGCGCTCGCTTTCAGTGACATTGGGATCGCCGGTATTAGCCGCGGTGCGCACACGCACCTTGCCGAGCCGCACGAATTGATCGCGGATGGCCGAGTGAGGAATATCCTGGGAAAGATTGCCGTTTACGCGCGGCAGCTTGGCGAAGTATTCGCGCCATTGCTCGGGGACCGAATTCGGGTCCACTAAATAGGTGTCATAGAGCTGCTCGACGTAGGTGGCATTACCGCCCGATAATTGCGAGCTGCGCCACAGCTGCTCCATCGTTTCTTCGTGGAGAGCGCCTTCGGGTATTGCTACAGGTATTGCACCTTCTTGCATCGTTTACCACCTGATAGAGGGACGTCGCCAGCACCACAATCCCGCACCGGATAACGGATATGCCGAGCCCCACGGATCAATGCCGTCGGTGTTCGACAAATCCTAATGCACGGCCGGTATGCGACACCGGCCCGACTGGATTGTGCGAGGTAACACGGGGATTGCCCGTATGAATCCGCAGTTGGATATAACTAGAATGCTGCGCGGACTCTCTGTTGAGGAGAGTCCGCGTTTCCGCGTAAGTGTAGAACTGTTCCGGCAATTACGCAGTAACGATTGTGCAGCGCATGCATTTTAATTGCCGCGTTGCCACCGTTACCTACGACCTGTTCGGCGCGAGTACGTTAGCTGGCGCGCTGCAATAACATATTGCGGATATGACCGATCGCCCGCGTCGGGTTCAGGCCCTTCGGACATACGTTGACGCAGTTCTGAATGCCGTGACAACGAAATACGCTAAACGGATCGTCCAAATCGGCCAGACGCTCCTCGGTGGCGGTATCGCGACTATCGACCAGGAAGCGATAAGCCTGCAGCAAACCGCTCGGGCCGATGAAGCGATCGGGGTTCCACCAGAACGATGGGCAGGCGGTCGAACAGCAGGCGCACAGAATACATTCGTACAAACCGTCGAGCTTGGCGCGATCTTCCGGCGATTGCAGCCGCTCGATGGCCGGTGCCGGGGTATTGTTGATCAAATACGGGCGAATCTTTTCGTACTGCTGATAGAACAGACTCATATCGACGATCAGATCGCGAATCACCGGCAAGCCTGGCAGCGGCCGCAGCACCAGCTTATTGCCGCCCTTCAATGCCTCCGACAACGGCGTGATACAGGCCAGGCCATTTTTGCCGTTGATATTGATGCCGTCGGAGCCGCATACGCCTTCGCGGCAGGAGCGCCGAAACGTTAGCGAAGGATCGGTGCCCTTCAGCAATTCCAACACATCCAGCACCATCAAATCTTTACCGCCGGTATCGATCTGCATGTCGCGCATTTGCGGCTCGGCATCGACATCCGGGTTGTAGCGATACAAACTTACTTGCAACATAAACTCTCTCCTCCACTAACCCTGGGCCACGCACTAACAGGTTCGCGGCTATTAATAGGTACGTGCCTTGGGCTGGAACGCTTCGACCGTTTTCGGCGTGAAATTCACTGCGCGCTTGGCAACACGTTTTTCGCCGGGGAAATAAATAGAGTGGCACAGCCAGTTTTGATCGTCGCGCTCGGGGAAGTCCTCGCGCGCATGAGCGCCGCGACTTTCCTTGCGCTCTTCCGCCGCGATCGCGGTGGCCTCGGCCACTTCCAGCAGGTTTGCCAACTCCAACGCCTCGATGCGCGCGGTGTTGAATACATTGCTCTTATCCTCGAGGTGAACGTTATCGATACGGCCGCGCAGATCGGCGAGCTGCTTAACGCCCTGCTGCATGTAATCGCCGCGCCGGAACACGCCGAAAAACTTCTGCATGGTGGCCTGCAACTCTTTGCGCAGATCGGCGGTTTTTTCGCCGCCCTTGCTGGTGTTGACGCGATTCAAACGCGTCATCGACGCTTCCACATCCGATTCGCTGGCATTGCGGTACTCGATGCCTTCGCGCAACGCTTTCTCGATAAACAGACCCGAGGCGCGACCGAATACCACCAGATCGAGCAGCGAATTGCCGCCTAAACGGTTCGCTCCGTGCACCGATACGCAAGCGACTTCGCCAACCGCGAACAGACCTTCGATCACTTTTTCTTTGCCATTGGCATCGAGCGTGAGCGCCTGACCGTGAATGTTAGTAGGAATGCCGCCCATCATATAGTGACACGTCGGCACCACCGGAATCGGCTCTTTAACCGGATCGGCATGCGCGAACGTTTTCGACAATTCGCAGATACCGGGGAGCCGAGAATGCAGCACTTCCTCGCCCAGATGATCGAGCTTCAAATACACATGATCGCCGTCGGGACCGCAACCGCGGCCTTCGATGATCTCGAGAATCATCGAGCGCGCGACCACATCGCGGCCGGCAAGATCTTTCGCGTTCGGCGCGTAGCGCTCCATGAAGCGCTCGCCGTTTTTGTTGATCAGATAACCGCCCTCGCCGCGGCAGCCCTCGGTCACCAATACTCCGGCGCCGGCGATACCGGTCGGGTGGAACTGCCACATTTCGATATCTTGCACCGGGAAGCCGGCACGCAGCGCCATGCCGACGCCGTCGCCGGTATTGATGTGGGCGTTGGTAGTGGAAGAATAAATTCGACCGGCGCCGCCGGTGGCAAATACCGTCGCCTTGGATTTGACGTAGACCACTTCGCCGCTTTCCAGGCAGATGGCGATCACACCTGTGACCACCCCATCCTGATTTTTCACCAGATCGATCGCGTACCACTCGTTAAAAAACTGCGTGTTGTTTTTCAAATTCGCTTGATACAGCGTATGCAGCAGCGCATGGCCGGTGCGGTCCGCCGCTGCGCAGGTACGGGCGGCCTGAGTCGGATTGTCCGGGCCTTTGGACTGACCGCCAAACGGACGCTGATAGATACGGCCCTCGTCGGTGCGCGAGAACGGCAGCCCCATGTGATCCAATTCGAATACCGCTTCGGGGCCGACGCTGCACATGTACTCAATGGCATCTTGATCGCCGATGTAGTCTGAGCCCTTCACGGTGTCGTACATATGCCAACGCCAATCGTCGTTGGGGTCGGCGCTGGCTATCGCGCAAGTGATACCGCCCTGCGCGGATACCGTGTGCGAGCGCGTCGGAAAAACTTTGCTGATGACCGCTGTTTTATAGCCGGACTGCGACAATTGCAACGCGGCGCGCATGCCGGCGCCGCCGCCGCCGACGATGACGCCGTCGAAAGATATAGTGCGAATATTAGCCATGGTTACCCCACAAAATCTGCACGCCCCAAACGACATAAGTGAACAGCACTATGGCGACAAAGGCTTGAAACAATAAGCGCAACACGTTGCCCTTCGGCCCCATCAAGCGTTCGGTCATATAGTCGGTGGACACGCTCCACAAACCGATCCAGGCATGCGCAGCGATCGATAGCAGCGATGCCAGACTAAATATGCGCACCCAGGTTTGTCCAAACAAACCCTTCCACTCGGCGTAACTAAGCTGTGGGCCAAAAAATACAACGCCGACAATGAATAATGTATAGGCCAACAGAATCAGCGCGGTGACGCGCTGCATCAGCCAATCGGAAAGGCCGTTACGGCCGAGACTCGTGACTGCGGTTACCATATAAATGCCCCCACCAAGACCACCAATATAATCGTTACGATAAAGACAGTTCGCGCGCCGCGCATGCCGCCTTCCAAGGTTTCGCCAATACCGAGATCCATGATCAGATGCTTGACGCCGGCGACGCTGTGATAGATCACCGCGGCCAGCACGCCCCATACGATCAACTTGCAGAAAAAGGAACCGAACAGCGTTTTGACGGAATTAAAGCTTTCTTCGTCGGTCAACGAAACATCCAGTAGCCACATCAAAATCGCGACGCCGACAAACAAGGCAATGCCTGACACACGATGCAGAAAGGAAGCTAGAGCGGGAAGAGGTAGTTGGATGGTACCGATATCGAGATTTACGGGGCGTTTTTTGTTCACGGATTCATCACACTGGTTGGGGCTGACCGCTGCTAAAAATTACAGCGGCTGGCAATTAACGGAGTGAAACACGCTTGGCGGCGAAACATACAGCTCAAACTGCACGACCGGCGGGTTAGCCCGCCAACTGCAGTTACAACCCATCGCGACCGCAGTCCATCGCTACCGCGATTCTGCGTGCGTTGGTCATGCATACAACTGCAATAAATCGCCGCGCATTATAGGCAGGTCGCCATTGAATTACAAACCGTTACAGTTGCCGTAACGGGGCCAACATCAAAATTCAAAGCGTGCCCAAACAATAAGTTAGCGTAGCAATTGCAGAGCGTTTTGTAACGTTGCGCATAATATTGCAGCTCGGCAAAATTGAGCCGAGATTGCAGCTACCTGCGCATAGAAATTGCATTATAATGCGAAGGCCTCCGCTGGAGTGTCTGCCGATTCGGCAATAATGCTCTAAAATTTGATATTTCGCGTTTGTAACGCACCGATAGCGCGCATGGTTCGTGCGACGCGACCGTGCAGTGAATGATGACAGGAGTTCGTAATGACCGACAAAAAGGCAACACTCAACATCGCCGGCAGAGATCCGATTGAGCTTCCCATCTACTCCGGAACCTTGGGTCCAGATGTCGTCGATGTCAGCGCTCTCTTAAGCAATGGACTTTTTACTTACGACCCCGGCTTTGTCGCCACCGCCGCCTGCGAATCCAAAATCACTTTTATCGACGGCGATAAAGGCGTGTTACTGCACCGCGGCTATCCGATCGAACAACTCGCCGAACAATCCGATTACGTCGAAACCTGTTATCTGCTGCTGTACGGCGAATTGCCCAGTCCAAAACAGAAGCAAGCTTTCGAGGACCGGATCACCAAGCACACAATGGTGCACGATCAAATCACCAGCTTCTTTAAAGGCTTTCGCCGCGACGCACATCCTATGGCGATTATTTGCGGTGTAGTCGGGGCGCTGTCGGCGTTTTATCACGACTCCCTGGACATCAACAATCCGCAGCATCGCGAAACCTCGGCGATTCGCCTGATCGCGAAAATGCCAACGCTGGCGGCGATGGCCTACAAATACTCCAGCGGCCAGCCTTTTATCTATCCGCGCAACGATCTCGGCTACGCGGAAAACTTTCTGCATATGATGTTCGCTACCCCGTGCGAGGAATACAAGGTCAACCCTGTGCTGGCCAAGGCCATGGACCGCATCTTCCTGCTGCACGCCGATCACGAGCAAAATGCCTCGACCTCGACGGTGCGCTTGACGGGTTCCACCGGCGCCAATCCATTCGCCTGTATCTCCGCCGGTATCGCTGCGTTATGGGGCCCGTCGCACGGCGGCGCCAACGAAGCGGTATTGACGATGCTTGCCGAGATCGGCGACGAATCGCGCATCCCCGAGTTTATCGCGCGCGCTAAAGATAAAAACGACTCGTTCAAGTTGATGGGCTTCGGCCACCGCGTGTACAAAAACTTCGACCCGCGTGCCAAAGTAATGAAGAAAACCGCCGATGAAGTATTGAAAGAACTCGGCCATCAAAACGATCCGCTGTTACGCATCGCGAAAAAGCTGGAAACCATTGCCCTCGAAGACCCCTACTTCGTCGAGAAAAAGCTCTATCCGAACGTAGATTTTTATTCGGGCATCATTCTCAAGGCGCTGGGTATTCCGAGCAGCATGTTCACCGTTATCTTCGCAATCGGCCGCACTCCAGGCTGGATAGCGCACTGGAACGAGATGATCAGCGGCAGCTATAAAATCGGTCGTCCACGCCAGCTGTATACCGGCCCGGTCGTCCGCGACTACGTTGCACTCGATCAGCGTAAATAAAGGCAACATCGACATACACAACGCCCGCACTGCGGGCGTTGTCATTTAAAAGACACAGCCAACAGATAACATAAGAGAGCGGCAGAGCTCGATAGCAGAGTAACTGTTAAAAGACCCGTGACGCTCTTAAACTATGCAACTAAATTGTCGCGACATAACCCTTGCCAGGACGTAGCCCTTGCCACGACATAGTTCGTTAAACCATTTGTGAAATAATAATCCTCTAATTCAAAATTTTGGCCGAGAGAGTTTACATGCGCAGCTTCCGTACCCTATCCGTGATTATGTTATGCGCATGGCTAACTGGCTGCAGCGGCCACAGCCCCTGGAACGGCAGCGGCAGCGGCGGTGACAATCCGACGGGCGTGCCGAGTGCGCCGGTCGGTTTAGCGGCAAATGCTGGCGATAGAGCAGTCAGCCTGGGCTGGACCGCACCGACCACCAATGGCAGCGGCTCGATTACTTACACGGTTACGATTTCGCCGAGCGCAAGCGCCGCGCAATTTACGATCAATGGTACTGCAGCACTTATTCGCGGCTTAAACAACGATACCACCTACACATTTTCGGTAACTGCCGGCAATTCCTCGGGCACCGGCACAGCCGCATCGATTCAAGCCAAACCGGCAGCCGCCAGCATCAGCGATTACGCGCTCGCGAATCCCTCAAACAATCCTATTATCACCAATGGCTTTTCCGACCCTTCGCTATTACACGCGAACGATGGTCGAGTCTGGATGGCTTATTCCGATGTTAGCGTCAACAACTCCGGACAAATAGTGCGATCGGCCACGCGTATCGCACACAGCTCTGATAGCGGCAAAAGTTACATATACGATCAGGAAGTGAGCATTCTATCCCCGGCAACTCGCGTATCGGATAGGGGCCAGTGGCAGTACCGTACACCCTGGTTGATCGAAGACAGCAGCGATCCCGATGCAAACCGCCGCTTTAAATTGTTTGCACATAAATATTTTTTGAATACGGCAAACAATAGCGTCGACTATCAAACCGGCAGCATCGTTATGTGGACTGCAGCCGCACCCGATGGCAATTGGTCACTAGAACAGTCGTTACTGGGGTGGAATTCCTCCACAGCTTTAGCCGCATCAATAGTCGTCAATGCACTCGATACAAGCCTGCAAGGCTGCTTATGGGTCGATGACGGCAGCGCCGCCATTTACGGCGATGCAATCGACATGGTTGTCAGTTGCGCTATCGACGACACCACCATTCCAACGCAAAGAAGAACCGTGCTGTTGCGCAGCACCGATCATATGAAGAGCTTCACCTATGTCGCAACATTATTGCAGTCCGAGGATGCGCAGGCCTACGATATCGACACTTTCGCTTTCAACTCGCCGTCGCTGTTACCGAGCGCCGGCAATGCGCCGGTATTGATAGTCACACCAATCGACGGCAACGGAAATGCTACAGGCTGCGTCATATTTCCGATTGCCAACGAACAAACCGGCAGCTTGTTTATCGCGAGCAACATACCGCTGTCGATACAGTCGCTTTTACCGGCAGGCAACAATAACGGCAGCTGTGCATGGGATCGAGGGATATTGGCGGGAATCTTGATGAGCAATCGCTCGGGATCGACTTATATACTGCAAGCAACCAACAAGTCGCTGTAGCATTGAGCCAAAAGTAGCATTAAGCTAAAAATTGCTTTCGATGATTATTGCTATCCGTTAGATGTGATTAACGGGAATTTTTTTATCGAGGTTTTTTAGTGAACTCTCATCTGCGGCGCCGCTGGACTCGCAACTCCCGCAAGTATCGCAACCGGAGCCGCATCCTCCGCCACTACCCGCTATCTTTGTGCCGACAGCTCGTAGCCAGCGCGGATGCGTGGACCGTTGCAACCAGATGGCGCAGCGACCACGCAAGTTGGGCGCGACCCGACCGATGGCGTACAACGCGCTGATCGCAATCGCACTACCGACAATTAAAAACTGGATCAAATCGTAGAGCTTCATAACACCCGACTCGCAATTTGATAAGTAATAAACGAAGCTGCATAGGCCAGCGCGAATAAATAAACGGCTGCAGCCGCCATAGTTTTCCACGAATTGGTTTCGCGGCGAATAACCGCCAGTGTCGATAAACACTGCGGTGCAAATACATACCACGCCAGCAAAGATAACGCGGTCGCAACCGACCACTGCGCAGTGATCAGCGGCACCAATTGCGCGGCTGCATCTTCGCTGGTGGCCGACAGCGCATAGACGGTAGCCAGCGCACTGACGGCGACTTCGCGCGCCGCCAGACCCGGCACTAAGGCGATACAAATCTGCCAGTTAAAACCGAGCGGCGCAAACACGTATTGCAACGCGTGGCCGATGCGCCCCGCCAAGCTGTAATCGATCGCCGGCTGCAAAGCGCCCGGCGGCGGTGCCGGAAAACTCGACAAAAACCACAACAAAACCGTCAACGATAAAATAATGGTACCGACGCGGCGTAGAAATATCGAGGCGCGCTCCCAAAGACCGATGGCGATATCGCGCGGATTCGGCAGGCGGTACGAAGGTAACTCCAACAACAGCGCATGCTCGACGCGCTCGCGACGCAGATATTTCATTACCCAGGCAACTAATAAGGCGCTCGCGACACCGGCGACATACAGCGCAAACAACACCAAACCCTGCAGATTGAACAGGCCCAACACCGACCGCGCTGGAATGAATGCGCCGATTAGCAGCGCATACACCGGTAAGCGCGCCGAGCAGGTCATTAGCGGTGTAACCAGAATTGTCACTAGCCGGTCGCGCTCGTCCTGAATAGTCCGCGTCGCCATAATGCCGGGAATGGCGCAGGCAAAGCCGGATAATAGCGGGATAAACGAGCGTCCCGTCAGCCCCGCACCAACCATCAGGCGATCGAGCAAAAAGGCAGCGCGCGGCAAATAGCCCGACTCTTCTAGCACCAAAATAAATAGAAAGAGAAATAAAATTTGTGGGAGGAATACCAGCACGCTGCCGGCACCGGCGATCACACCCTCGATCAACAAGCTACGCAACAGACCTTCCGGCAACAGCGTGAATACCGCCTGCCCGAGCGACTCGACCAGACTCTTAATGAGATCCATCACCGGCGCGGCCCACGAGAATACCGCCTGGAACATGAAAAACATCACAGTCGCGAGAATGACCAGCCCCCACAGCGGATGCAAAACCCACCGGTCGAGCGCGTCATCGATGACCGCAGTGCGGCGTGGAACGGCTACGCTATCCGCCAATATCTGCCGCACGCGAGCATGCAAATCGGCATCGGCGGGCAAAGGTTGCGGCGCCGCCGGCAACGGCGCATCGAGCGCGGCCAACAAGCCATCGGCGCCGCCGCGCCGCACGGCGATAGTCTCTACCACGGGCATATCGAGTGCCCGCTGCAATTGCGGTACATCGATCCGAATACCGCGCCGCGCCGCGGCATCCCCCATATTCAACGCCAAAATCATCGGCAGACCGAGTTGGCGCAACTCCAACACGAAGCGCAGATGCAAGCGCAGGTTGGTGGCGTCGACCACGCAGATAATCAGCTCGGGCTTAGCTTCGCCAGCGACTTTCCCTAAACAGACATCGCGAGTAATCGCTTCATCGAGGCTGGTCGCAGCCAAGCTGTAGGCACCTGGCAAATCGAGCACCTGCAGCGCGCGCTGCGATGGCAGCAGGCAGCGCCCTTCTTTGCGCTCGACGGTGACGCCAGCGTAATTGGCTACCTTTTGATGGCTGCCGGTGAGCAGATTGAACAGTGCCGTCTTGCCGCAATTGGGATTGCCCACCAACGCTACGCGGCGAGCGGCATTTTGCGGGGACGCGGACATATTCATCGATCGATAACCTATTTTTAGGCAGCCGGCTTTACGAGCACGCGCGCAGCTTCATTACGGCGCAAGGCAAAGCGCGTAAAACCGATTTGTATCAGTAAGGGATCGGCACCGATTGGACCGCGCGCGACGATTCGCACCGGTTCGCCGGCCACAAATCCCAGATCGCGCAGACGCGCGGCGATAGTGTCGGTAGGGCCCTGTTCGCGAACGCTCTCGACTACAGCCGCCCGGCCGTAAGGTAAGTCACAAAGCTGCATAATCGACAACGGCCCACCGACGGAAAATGAGAATGATTTTTATTATACGCATAAACGCAATAGAGGGCCAAGCACGGAGCAAACCACCAGTATTTATCCGCGCCACCGTCTTAGCCAGATACTTTAAATAGAGGATAAAACCCGCTGCTATTTACATTATCTTTAAGCTTTATTAGACGCTATCGCCTGGAAAGAATCGTTAGATGATCGGCGGCTAAATTATTTAAACCTCGCCCCATCCATTGCCAACGAGCGCAATACTTATGAATATCGGTGCCGAAATCGTCTATCGCCACGATCTGTATTTCGATCCTGGCGATGTCAGCAACGCCAGCCTTTATCTATGCGCGCCGTCCGACACACCTCCTAGCGCGATCGAACCACTAATCGAATCGTTGCGCAAAGCGGCGCTATGGTCGCTAGCCACGCACAAAGTCGTGCCGCAGGCGCATAAAAAAAATTACGCCGAACAAATGCAATTTATCGCTTGCGCGCAATTCGTCAGCGGTTCCACCCACATCGTTGCCGCGCGCTACGACCACCCTAAATTTCCCAGCGACGCCAAGCGCTGGTCAGCTTGGCTGAACTTACTGGCCGCCGAGTCCGACTAATTGATAATGCAGAGAGTCTTAGCCTTTGCTAAACCTCAGGCTTTGCGCGCGCCGCGTTTGCGGACAACCGCAACGGTCGCACGCACGCGACAGCCGTTCAAGAACAAATCCACCACCTGGTCGATATACTGCTTGCGACGCGCTCCGACACAGGCCGGCTGCCCATAGTGCGCCAATGTATCCGCAGGCCCCATCACCATCTCCAAAAACTGCAGCGCGGCAAAACGTACATTCGCAACCTGCAACACACCGGCGCTCTGCGCCGCAGCCAGCACAGCAGCAATAGCATCGATCGTTTGCTCGCGACCATCGTCGTGCAACTTTATCGCCAGTTCGGGAAAACGCTCGACCTCGGCGGCTATCAAGCGCTTCACCGCCACGGTATCCGCTTTCAGCGCCCAGTCGAGCATATGGCGACCGATTAATGTCAGCTGCTCATCAATGGCGCCGCCAGCGGCAAAAATCCGCGTTACCGGCGCCAGAAATTGCTTGCGTCGATGCTCGATGACGGCGGCAAATAGATCGCGCTTATCGGGAAAGCGGCTATACAACGTACGCTTGGCGACGCCCGCGGCGCTGGCTACCGCCTCGATACTGGTACTGTGATAGCCGTGCTCCAGCATTAACTGCGAGGCCACCGCAATAATTTTTTCCGATAGCTGCTCGGCTTCCTCGCGGGTCGGCCGTCCGCCGGTTACTTTCTTTATAGTCATGCCCTCCCCCGTAATTCTTGCTTCGCACTCGATACGGCAGTCTAGAATAAAACGAAACGCTACGGTAGCGTTGTATTAATCGGGCAGCCATGATTTAATTCCCGCCACTGATTCAAGGCAGTAATCTCATCGGCACCTCTATGATTGCGCGTCAATTATCCACCCCACTGTTATTGCCCATCTTGTTGGCGGCGGCCCTGGGCCTTGCCGCCTGCGTGCAATCCACCGATCAGACTCACACCAGCACCATTGCACCCGCACAAATCGGCCTCGCCGAAACGGATGCGGCGCAGATAGCATGGCCGGCTGAGGAATGGTGGCGCAGCTTCGGCGATTCTCGCCTCGATCAATTGATAGCCGAAGCCTTAAGCGGCAGCCCTTCGATGGATATCGCCGCTGCGCGCGTGCGTCAGGCCCAGCAAGCGGCGATCGCCGCCCGCGCCATTAAGGACCCCAGCTTGACGCTCAATGCCGAGGTTGATCGGCAACGCTATTCGGAAAACTATATTTTCCCGCCACCGCTCGGCGGCAACAGCGTTACCGACTCGCGATTGGCGCTGGACTTTTCTTACGAGTTTGATTTTTGGGGACGGCAACAAGCCACTATCGATGCCGCGCGCCAACAATTAGCGGCCGAGCACGCCGCGCACGCTGCGGCGCAATTAATTTTGTCGATCTCGGTCGCGCAGAGTTATTTTTCATTGCTGCATAGCAATATCGATGCGACCCTCGCGCAAAATTTAGTGCAACAGCGCGAAGCCACACTCAAACTGCAGCAGTTGCGCGCCGAGCGCGGCCTGATCAGCAGCGCTCAAATCCAAGCGCCGACGGCATTGTTAGCCGATGCGCAGCGCGAAGCTGCCGCCGGTACGCAGCGCGTCGATATCTACAAGCACCAATTGGCCGCGTTAATCGGTCGCGGTCCGGACGCATTGCACGATCTCAATAGCGTCGCCACAAACGACATTACTATTGCTGCGCCACGGCAGTTACCCGCCGATTTATTAGCGCGCCGCGCCGATATCGCCGCGCAGCGCCTACGCATCGAAGCGGCCAGCGCAGACATCAAAGCGGCGCGCGCGGATTTTTATCCCAATGTCGATCTCAGCGCATTTATCGGCGTGCAGGCATTGGGCACCCAAAATTTATTGCAATCCAGCAGCAAAATCTACGGCGTCGGCCCCGCCTTGCATCTACCGATTTTTTATCGCGATAGCTTACGAGCGCAGCTCGGCACGCGCTTCGCCGATTACGACATCGCCGTTGCGCAATACAACGAAAGCGTGCTGGCCGCCGCGCGCGAGACCGCCGATGCAGGCAGCGCTTTGCAGGCGCTCGCGCATCAGCGCGCCGCTGCCGATACCAGCCTACAAGCGCTGCAGCAGGCGCGCGATCTTGCGCAGCTGCGTTATCGCCAGGGGCTCGGTAATTATCTCGACGTGCTCGCCGCCGATGGCGAGCTGATCGCCCAACAACGCAGTGTTGCGGCAGTGCGCGACAATCAACTGCAGGCGACTCTCGCCCTTATCAAGGCACTCGGCGGCGGTTATCAGACGACTACCTCGGCCACAGCAGTACATAGTGAGATAGCGAATGACTGACACAACCGCAGCTTCAACCTCCAGCGATAATCAAGAAAAACGCAAACGCGCGCTGATTATTTTTGCCGTTATTATCGTCGCCGTTGCGATCGGTTATGGACTGTATTGGTTTTTAATTTCCCGCTATCGCGAATATACCGACGATGCTTATGTAGCCGGCAATCTAATCCAAGTATCGGCGCAAGTCGCCGGCACCGTGGTAAGCATCGGCGCAGATGACACAGACCTGGTGAAGCGCAGCGATATATTGATCAAGCTGGGTTCCAACGATGCCAATGTAGCGCTGCAGCGCGCCACCGCCGATCTCGGGGAAGCCGTTCGGCAAGTACATAAATTATTTATTTCGGAGCAGCAATACGCGGCCGGCGTCACCCTGGGCGAGATTGGCCTGCAACGCGCGCAAGCGGATTTGCAGCGCCGCGAAGGCATGGCGGAACCCGGTGCAATCTCGCAGGAAGATGTGCAACATGCCCATGAAACCACATCGTTTTCCGAGGCCGGCTTGCAATTGGCGCAGGCGCAACTGGATGCCAGCCGCGCGCTGACCGCCAATACCGATGTCGTTAAACACCCGCAGGTGCAAGCTGCAGCAGCGCGTTTGCGCGATGCGTATTTGGCGGTGCATCGCACGGCCATTCCAAGCCCAGTGACGGGCTATGTCGCCAAGCGCGCAGTACAGGTCGGCCAGCATATCAACGCCGGCGAAACCTTGATGGCGCTATTTCCGCTGGAAGAAGTATGGATCGACGCCAATTTTAAAGAGGTGCAACTGCGTCATCTGCGCATCGGCCAACCGGTAAAACTCATTGCTGACATTTACGGCGACGATATCGAATACCACGGCGCCGTGGTCGGCCTTGGGCTCGGCACCGGCGCCGCGTTCTCGCTCTTACCTGCGCAGAATGCTACCGGCAACTGGATCAAAGTTGTGCAGCGCGTGCCGGTGCGCATAGCGCTGCAGCCGGAAGAATTAAAAAAGCATCCGCTGCGCATCGGTCTATCGATGGCGGTAACTGTCGATACGCATCAGCGCGACGGCTCTGTGCTCGCGACCACGCCGCGCAGCGAAATCGCCTACAGCACCGATGTCTACGACAATGAATTGCACGCCGCCGATGCGTTGATCGCGAGCACCATTACCGCCAACCTCGGCGCTACCGCAAACCGAACGCCGCAGGCATTGCCAAAACAAACACAGCAAAAAACAGTGCGCCACACTCGCCACAAATAGCGCGGAGCAAGCATGCAAAGCAAACCGCTGGGTGGAGCAGAACGCACTCTGATAACAGTGGCACTGGCAGCGGCCACTTTTATGCAGGCGCTGGATAGCTCGATCGCCAATGTCGCCATCCCCACCCTATCCGGCGATCTCGGAGTCTCCGCAACGCAGGGCACCTGGGTTATCACATCGTTTTCGGTCAGCAATGCAATCTCGATTCCGCTAACCGGCTGGCTGGCCCGGCGCATCGGCGAAGTCAGATTATTCGTTATCGCCGTCGTATTATTTACGCTAGCGTCGCTCGGATGCGGACTCTCCACCAATATCGGCATGTTAATCGGATTCCGCGTATTGCAAGGCTTGGTTGCCGGACCGATGACGCCGATGTCGCAAACTTTATTGCTGTCGATTTATCCGCCCGAGAAAAAAGGGTTGGCGCTGGCACTTTGGTCGATGACTACACTACTCGCGCCGATTTGCGGACCGATCTTCGGTGGCTGGATCACCGACAACCTCAGTTGGCCGTGGATATTTTTTATCAACCTGCCGATCGGCTTAATGTGCGCCTATGTCAGTTGGAGCCGGCTGCGCTCGCGCGAAACCAAAACCGTCAAGCAGCGGATCGACGGCATGGGTCTGGCGCTGCTGGTGCTCGGCGTCGGTTGCCTGCAGGTTATGCTCGATCAGGGACGCGAACTCGATTGGTTTAATTCGCCGGAAATTATCGGCCTCGCCGCAATTGCCGCGATCGCGCTGGTGGCGTTGGTGATTTGGGAACTGACGTCCGATCATCCGATTATCGATTTGCATTTATTCGCCGATCGCAATTTCACCATCGGCACCGTGGTTGGCGGCATCGCCTTCATGGCTTATTTCGGCATCATCATTATTTTGCCGCTGTGGCTGCAAACGCATATGGGCTACACCGCGACCTGGGCCGGCCTGGTAATGGCGCCGACCGGCGTGCTGGCTATTATTTTAATGCCATTTATCGGCCGCAATTTGCATCGCATGGATGTGCGTAAAGTCGCATCGCTAAGCTTTTTGTTATTCGCTGTCTGTAGTTTCTGGCGCGCCAACTTTAATACCGACGTAAATTTTGCCTACATTCTCGGTCCGCAATGGTTGCAGGGCATCGGCACGGCGTGCCTATTCGTGCCGCTAACCGGCCTGGTGTTATCGGGTATGCGGCCGGATCAAATCGCCAGCGCCTCCGGCCTATCGAATTTTATTCGCGTTTTATGCAGCAGTTTCGGCACGTCGCTCACCACCACGATGTGGGATCGCCGCGCCGCGGTACATCATGCGACATTGACCGAGCATATCAGCACGTATAATCCGCTCTTCAAGGATACCTTCGGTACGCTGCATAACAACATGAGCGGCGCGTATGCCAGCGTCGAGCAATTGATTACACGTCAGGCGTATATGATGTCCACCGTCGATTTATTTTGGCTGTTCGGCTGGATATTTTTAAGCGCCATTCCGGTGCTATGGATGACCAAGCCCTCCAGTAAACCTATCCCTCCGGCAGCGCTCGCGGCGGCGGAATAGCGCGGCTCGCTACCGTCGATACCGATGCTGAGCATTTGCACCCTCTTTTTGAGCAGTTTGGCACCCTTCCCGATGCTGTTGCGCATGCTATGGTGAGCGCAGCCTGAAACCGGCCAACCACACCTATCGAAAGCCGTTGTCTTATTTTATTTTGCAGCGACGGCATTGCGCGGCGCAAACAATTATCCATCCGGCACCGTAAATGCAAATCGACCATACGAGGAAGCCACGATGAAAAAAATTCGCCTAGCTAAAACCGCGCTCGATGTCAGCCAATTGTGTTTGGGCACCAATCAATTCGGCACACAGACTTCGTCCGAACGAGCCGCCGAAATTCTCGAAACCTTCGCTGGACTCGGCGGCAATTTTATCGATACCGCACACTCCTATGGCGACTGGGTTGCCTCGGCGCCACGCGCCGCGAGCGAGCAGGTATTGGGGCAATGGCTGCGTCGACAACGACGCGCCGATTATGTTATCGCCACCAAGGGCTGCGAATTCGATTATCGCGCTGGCGATTACGCGCTGCGCGTCACCCCCGCGCTGCTCGAACAAGATTTGCTCGGCAGCTTGGCGGCGCTGCAAATCGACCGCATAGATTTATATTGGCTGCATCGCGACGACGTCTCGCGGCCGGTGGAAATTATTATCGACGCGCTGATCGGCCATCAACAAGCGGGGCGCATTCGTTATTTCGGCTGCTCGAACTGGAGCGTCGCGCGTATTCAGGAAGCGCAACGTTATGCGAAGAGTATCGGTCACGACGGCTTTGTGGCTTGTCAGCCGCTATGGGGATTAGCAACACCGGCTCGCGATGCCATGCAGAAATACTGCCCCGGCGGCTATTACGAAGACGGCTATCAAACATTGCACGCAGCCGGCTTGACGATGATTCCGTACTCGAGTCAAAGCCGCGGCTTTTTCACTAAAATCGCCAACGGCGGACAGACTGCACTTAGCCCCGACATGGTCGAACTATACTTAGGCCAAGCCGAGAGCGAAGTGGGGCAGCAAAATCTGCGCAAATTAGCGGTGGTTAAAACACTGGCGGAAAAACATGCCGTCGATATCAACGATGTGGTGCTCGCCTATCTAACCTCGCAGCCCCACGCCACCGTGCCGATCATCGGTTGCAGCAGGCCGGAGCAGTTAAGGGAAAGTGTTAGAGCCTGCGACTTGCGACTCTCCAGCGCCGAACTGCAACAATTAGCGGACGCTTAACACGCTTGAGCGCAAATCGATGTCAAAACCTTCAATCAAGCAAATCCACAATAAAATTTTCGATGTCTGTATCGTCGGTTCGGGCGCTGGCGGTGGCGTCATGGCGCAGCAGCTCGCCGCAGCGGGAATTGAAGTCGTGATGCTGGAGCGCGGCCGCCATTTAGGGCCGGCGGACTTTCTCGCGCAGGATGAACTGTCGAATATGATTCGGCAGGATTTTTTCGCACCGAACTATTTGGAAACGCAGCGCAGCAATGCCGAAGAAACTGCCCAGCCCGGCAAGTACAGCTTGCTCGCCCAGACGGTCGGCGGCGGCACCGCGCACTGGGGGTCGTGGAGTTGGCGTTTCCGTCCCGACGAATTCCGCGTGTTATCCACCGAGGGTGCAATAGCCGGCGCCAATCTCGCCGACTGGCCGCTCAGCTATGCGGAGCTCGAGCCGTATTACACGCAAGCCGAGCAAGTATTGGGCATCGCCGGTAGCGCCGGCCTGAATCCATTCGAAGGAGCGCGTAGCGGTGTCTACCCCAACCCGCCGCACGTATATCGACCGGCATCGCGCCTTATCGAAGCCGGCGCAAAAAAAATGCAGCTACACCCCTTTCCGACACCAATGGCGATCAATAGCCGCGTCTATGGCGATCGCGCGAAATGCATGAACGGCGCGTTCTGTGCCGGCTTCGGTTGTCCGGTCAACGCCAAAGCGTCGACGTTGGCTATTCATATTCCGGCCGCTCTCGCGACCGGCCGTTGTCATTTGTTGACCGAATGCCGCGCGACGGAAATTACCCTCGATAACAATGGTAAAGCGCGCGGCGTGCGCTATCTCGATGCGCACGGGCAAGAGCGCGAAATACGCGCGCGCCAGGTAATTCTCGCCGGCGGCAGTATCGCCAGCGCGCAACTATTATTAGCGTCGCGCTCCGCGCGCTTCCCCAATGGCCTTGCCAATCGCAGCGATCAGGTTGGCCGCAACTTGATGTGCCATGTGTTCTCCATGGTTAACTTTGAAATGCAGGAAGTGGCCAATAGTTTCGCCGGACCACCCGGCAATGTCGCGATCGATGATTTTCACGCCACGGATAAACAGCGCGGTTTTGCGCGCGGCGCAGTTATTGCCGAGGCCATCGAGTCGATGCCGATCTCCTCCGCATTGAAAGCCGGCAATTATATCGGCGCCGGACAGCGCGCCTGGGGTAAACCGCTACGCGACTATTTAACGCGCTTTCCGCATATCGGCGGCTTGATTGCCATCGGCGAGGATTTGCCGATCGCGGATAATCGTATCGACCTGGATCCAACGCATCGCGACAGCGCGGGCCTGCCGCTGCCGCGTATCACGCACAATCGCCACTCTAACGATATAAAAATGGCGCGCCACTTCGAACAGCGTATGGCCGATATCGCCATTGCCGGTGGCGCGAAAAAAACCTGGGCCAGCGATTACACAGCGGTAAAAACCGGCTCCGGCCATATCATGGGCACCTGCCGAATGGGCGACGACCCGGAAAAATCCGTGCTCGATCGCTGGTGTCGAACCCACGACGTCGACAATCTATGGGTGGTGGACGGAAGCTTCTTCCCCACCTCCGGCGGCTACAACCCTACCCTAACGATTTTCGCTAACAGTTATCGTGTGGCGCGCCATTTTATCGAGCAGGCAAAACGCCTGAATATCGGTTGAAGCCGTTGAGCGAGGCGAATTTATGAATCGACGCGAATTTCTACAATGGTCGGGTGGAGTTTGGGCCGCTGCTTTGGCGGCACGCCCGCTGGCATTGCTCGCCGCGACTGATACGACGCCCGCCACACTGAATGCCGCGCAGTGGCAATGCACGGCGGCTATCTGCGAACAAATTATTCCAACCGTCGACGGTTATGGCGCCAGCACAGCCAATTGTGTGAATTTTATCGACAAGCTATTGGCTCACGAAGAGCGAGCAACGCTCCCACTCTATCGGCAGGGTCTGGCGGAGATCGATCGATACGCCGACACACACTGGCAAAAAAACTTCGCCGCTCTCGATGCCAGCGCGCAAGTCGCATGCCTTGAGAATTTAGAGGATGGAATAATTCCGCATTGGCAGGCAGAAGCCATCGACCAAAACGCATTATTTAACATGCTGCGTTTTCATACTATTTTGGGGTTTTTAGCTGCGCCAAAATTCGGCGGCAATCTGGATTTTGCCGGCTGGCGTGCACTGAACTTTCCCGGCCACATTCATGAAATGGGCGGCATCAGCGACCGCCAGGTCAGCGGCGAAGAGCCGATCCAACCGAGTTGGCACCACTGAGCGCTGCCGTAAATAACACGGATTCGCGCAATAAGCAGACAGCAAAAAAGCTCTTTTCCATTGGAAAAGAGCTTTTAAGCGTAGGTCAATGCGATGGATTAAGCGGCGTCTTTACGACGGCGCGCAAGTCCCATACCGATCAACGCACTGGCGAACAACGGCAATGCAGCGGGTACTGGCACTGTCGGAGCACTGTTACTAGCTGTCAGATGCACGTTGAAGAAACCGCTGTTATCGCCGAAACCGCCATCGTTTTCAGCGAGGAACAAATACACCGCCGAGCTAGAGGGAATGCTCAGGTTAATACTGCTACCGATGAAAAACGGCGCGGTGTGGGGATCGCCGATCGGCGTGATGGTGTCGGCTGTGGTGCTCCAGATACCGATCAACGAATAAGCTTTCAGCCCACGGAAATTGCCATCGTTGAACAAGCATGTCGGTGAGCAAGGGTCGCCGTTTGGACCTGTGGCGATATTGAAATGATCCACTACCGAGCCGCTGGCGGTAATACTCAACGAGGTATAGCTGGCAAAGTTAAACGCCGAACCGATCAAGCTAACCGACTTGGCGGCGTTGGAGTCCGGATTGGCCAGCGCATTATCTGCCGGTAACGTATACCAATGACCCCAATCGGTGTAATACAGATTATCTCGGCCGTCGACCACCTGATCGATCGAAACCGTGGCCGCAGCCGCGAAGGTGTTCAGTGATAACAACAGCAGAACGGAAAGAATACGGTTCACAGTGAAATTCCTTAAAAGTATAATAAGCGTCAATTAACCGTGGCGACGGCAATTATAAAGCAAGCCTTATACCAATAAGAAAATATCAATATTATTCAATAATTTAATCTTTTTTAGGATAGGCATCCGAATTTTCTCCGTAAAGAGATCCGACACCTTATTGGGCAGGTAAAAAACTCTCGATCGAACCATCCGGAGCCAACTTGACTACGATGCGATCGCTCTGCCTGGCGCGCTCCAGATCCGTAGCCTCGACAGCGAACTGCTGGCACAGCTGGGCTGCATCGGTAGTAAAGAAATCGCGCCGACGATTCTTGCCGCGAAAGCGCCATTGATTGATCCGCGCCCACAAAATCAGGCCACCACCCAAACAGAGGATAACCAAACTATAAAAAGCCAATAAATGGATAAAAGCGCGATAGCCGCCCAGCACGATCATATGATTGTAAAAGAGATGGATATTCAGCCCCCACGCCAACAAACTTAAGAGCGGCTGCCACAAATACAGCAATGCACCCCAAAATAACAGTGTGATGCCCAACGCGGTAAATTTCTCGCCGGGTCGCACCCACTCTGGACGATCGATAATCAACGGGGATCTTTCATTGCTGGAGTTCATTGTCGAACCTGTAAATAATTTTCGATTAACGAATGCGGATCTTTCGATTAATAATACGCTTAGGGATGCCGTAAACCGCGATCGGGACTGATCCAGGTACCGACACGCTTATTGTTGAACAAAGTCCTGGGCACCGCGACGACAGTGGTGAATACACTGATTAACCAATACGCCAATGGATACCAAATCATCCAGAAAAAATGTCGTACCAAGCGCTGCTCGTAGCGCCCGTCGATCAACAGGCTGACAAAAAACTGTAGCAGACAGGTAGTCGCCAGCACCACGCCATGCCAGCCCGGCACCAGCGAAGGCACATGTATCGACTCCGGCAATACGACAAACTTTCCCACCAACCACAGGAGCACAATCGCCGCCAACACATAGCTCCAAACCACGCTGAGCCAATATTCGGCGAATACCAGCCACATGCGCCGCGAGCGCCAATAGCGCATCCGATTTGCATAGCGCAGCGCTGCTTCGGCACCGCCGCGCGCCCAGCGCAGACGCTGGTGCCAGAGACCGCGATAGGTTTCCGGCATCAAAATCCAACATAGCGCATTCGGCTCATAGCGAATGTCCCAATGATTGAGCTGCATGCGCCAACTGACATCGATGTCGTCGGTCACGGTATCCGAGCGCCAAAACCCGATCCGCTGTAAAGCTACGCGCCGAAATGCCGTGACCACACCGGAAACAGTGAAAATACGGCCGTAAATGCGTTGTGCACGCTTGATCAAACCGATGATCGAGGAGAACTCGCCGACTTGAATTTTACCTAGCAATGTCGAGCGGTTGCGGATGCGTGGATTGCCGGTCACCGCGCCGAGCCGCGGCGAATCCTCGAAATGCCGCACCAACCAGCGCACCGCGTCGCGATCCAAAATCGCATCGCTGTCGATGCAGATTAGAATTTCATTTTTTGCCAACAAGGCGCCGGTATTCAGCGCGCGCGCTTTTCCACTATTCGATTCGAGATGAATCACCCGAAGACTGGGGTAAAGACTGCCGAGCTGATCGAGCTTGGCGCCGGTGGCATCGCTGCTGCCATCGTTGATACAAATAATTTCGTAGTCCGGGTAATTCAATTGCGCCAAATGCTGGACCGTTTCCTCGATATTATCGGCCTCGTTAAAACACGGCACCAAAATGGAAACAGGCGGACATTTATCGAGCTTCGGCGGTTGGTCGCTGGCATCCGCGACCTCCCAGTGGTAGCGGTAGTACAAGCCGCCACAAATCCAGACATAGGACATGAACAGCGGATAATAATAAGCAAAGGCCAGCAGCGCATTGATGGTGGGGTTATCAAAGTTCATCGTGCTTTCCATTTAAAAGGCGTAGCTAGAAACGCCATTGAATGCCACCGAACAATGCGGTGTAACCTTCGCGACCGCCATCGTATACACGGCTCCGATACATCGCCCCATAATTCACGCTGAACTGCGGACCGAACTCCCAGCGCTGTTCGTACTGCGCGCTCCAAATCGGGCTGAGGTCAAAACCCTGTTGCTCATAAACGCCCAGGCCGACGTTAAAGCGGTGGCTCCAGACACGCTCGAAATGGCGCGCCAAAATACCGTTGTAATCGACGCCGAACTGCGCCGCACGATCGCTGCTGGGATTGAAATAAATCACGTTGTCGCCGGCAGTGTTGTGCGAGTAATACAACTCGCCAGTCACCGCCACGCGCTGCTTGGCATCGCTCCACACGCCTTGGCTGATACTGGCGGACACCGCCTGCCGCGTATTGGACTCGAACTCGTTTCCGCTATCGTATTCGCCCGTACTGAACTCGGCGCGACTAAATGCCAACCGCGCGCTGCGGCTTTCGTTCCAGCGGTAACCGACACCGACGCTGAACGAATGACCGTCGACGCCGGCGCGCGAACCGCGCAACGGCACTAGATCGCTGTCGCTTTGCGCATCGCCGAACACCGACCAGTAGGCATCCGGGCGCCATTCGCCATTCGCGCTGACACCTAATTTAGCGCCGATTCGATCGGTTGCCGAAACCGCCAAATCCAGCGGCTCGCTGCGATAATCGCCACCAAAGGCAAGGCGATCGGCGCTGCCGGAACCCTCGGAAAAATCGGCCCAGTCGTAGTGTTGATGCGCGAACAAGCGATATTGATCGAAGATCGGTTTTGAATAGAGCCATTGATCGAAGGTCAGATCGCTCGATCCCGTAACGGCACTATCGCTGGACTTACCCGTCGCCACTTGCGCGCGATATTCGTAGCGATTGAACCAATCCCAGCGCTTTTGCGCGGCTATCGCATCCGGCTGCGTCGGTGCATCGGCTGTTAACGCTTTGACCTCCGTACCCGCCTCGCGGAAGCGCTGCAAATCCATTTGGCTATTCGCCACCCCCGCCCGCGCGGCCACCGGATCTGCACCGTCGATGCCCGCTTTGCGGTACTCCTCCAGCGCGCGCGCCGCCCAGCCACGCCAGCGGTAAACGGTCGCTAAATTCATGTCCAAGTCGGGATCGTTCAGCGCATGGATACGCAATGCCTCGAGTCGCTCCTGGGCAATCGCCAAATGGTTTTGATAAGCCTCGAACATGGCGGCGAGCCGCGCTACCCACGACGCCCTGCCATCGACTACATCCGGGCCACTCTGACTTTGCAATTGCGCCAGAGTCTGTTGCGCCAGATCGTAGCGCTCGCGATCGAGCTGGTTATAAAACACCGCGCTCAATACCGACGAATCGTTTGGTGCCTGCGCGCGCGCGATATCGAGCAAACGCTCCGCCCTCTCCGGCTGATGCAAGCGCGAATAAACATCGGCACCGTTCAATAAACCATACAGCGGCAATGTTTGGGGATCGCCTAGAGACTCAAACAATGCCGCCGCCTCCGGTAGGCGATTGGCCAATGTCAAGGCGCGCACCCGATCGAGTTGCGCATTGCGCAGCGCCCCACTATCGCTCGGCGCTTCCGCCTGCAGCAGTTCGATATAGGTATCGAGCGCGGCCAATGCTCGATCCGCCAACACTATCCGCTCGGTGCCAACCGGCGCCTGCTCGGCGGCCTGCACAGCCTGACGGGCTTGCTCGGCGGCATTGGCGCGTGCATTGGGTGCCTCGGCAATAGGCCGACTCATGGATTTTGCAGTGGCCGTGCGACTTGCAATAACCGGCACACCGGCCCGCCGCAGCGGTCTTGCCGCCGCATTGCCATGCGCCGAAGGCTTAAAGAGAGTCGATTTAGGCGCTTTTAAACCACTGGATTTTTCTTTAACAGACAATGGCTTACTTGGCTGCTCTAATGCTTTATCTACAGTCGGCTCAACGGCTGCCGGCACCGGCTCGACCGCGGCAACCGCTTCCGTTTCGGGCGGCTTCGGAACCTCGATGCGCATCAGCAGCGGCGCGGAGTTTGGCACCCTCTTTAAACCGGCGGTAATCAACGCACCGATAAAGGGTTCCGCGCCCATTTCGCGCAAGCGATCGATGCGCGTCACGGCCACTTTTTCCGGATTATCACTGCGACCAATTTCAGCGATGGCGAAGCGCTGTGCGTTCGCGGTGTCGCCAATTCGCAGGGCAGCCTCGAACAATTCGGCAAGAACGTAGTTGGGCAGCGGCGGCAAGCCGGGCTTATTCGCAAGCTGTACCGCGTCCCCGTCGCGGTGCGCCCAAATCATCACGGTCAGATAGTCGCCCCACACCAATGGATCGTTCGGCACGATTTCAGATAGCGCTTTCAGCGCTTCCAACGCTTCGTCGAACTGGCCATTTTTCGCCAAAGCGATATCGCGCTCGCGGAAAGAAGCGAGCTCGCGGTCGGTATAGATCGGGGTATTTAGGATTTCATTGACCAGCACACCGAGTACCAAAATTGGTATCAAGAGAGAGGTCAGCCGCTTCAACATAAGTAATGAAATAATTCGCTGGTTAAGGGAGTTCTTATCCGTTATCGAAGTGCTATTCGTCAGTTGCGAACAATCCGCACTATTATGTGCCGTAGTGAATTATGGCAGCAGATTAGAAGCCCATCAAATAAGGGAATACATTTATAGTACAAAGTATGTATTTAGATAGTACGGAGTTTTCAGTAAGGCCATTGAATCATCTTGCGATCTTCGATCGATAGAGTATCCCTACCTACTCGCGTCGGATACTTGCAGTGAGACCTGATAATGGGCTTACGCAACCGGAGAGCGGTCCGTGCCTGATTCGCCATACCAGCGCGGCGTATAAACCCACTGTTTGTTGCTGCCCGGCCGCGCAAAACACCGTGTAGTCGACGAGCCGATAATGACCAGCGTGCGCGAATCGACTTGTTCCGGCCGCAACTCCGCCAGCGTTGTCGTCGTGAGTTTTTCCGCCGGTCGACCGACATCGCGACCGAGCACCACCACCGTCGCCCCGCTGCGCTGCTGGCTGATGATTTCCAGCGCGCGCCCCAATTGCCAGGGCCGGGCGCGCGAGATCGGGTTGTATAAGGCCAGTGCAAAATCGGCTGCTACCGCGTGTTGCAGGCGCATCTCGATCACGGCCCACGGTTTGAGATTGTCCGATAACGACAGCACGCAGAAATCGTGACCGAGCGGAGCGCCGACGCGCGCGGCCGTTGCCAGCGCTGCCGACACGCCCGGAAATATTTGCAGATCGACCGCAGACCAGGCGTCGTCGGTCGAAGCCTCCAACGCCTCCAACACCGCCGCGGCCATCGCGAACACACCGGGATCGCCGGACGACACCACCACCGCCGCGCGCCCCGCCGCCGCCAACTCGAAGGCATGGCGCGCGCGCTGCATTTCCTCGCGGTTGTCGCTGCAATGCAACACCTGATCGGCGCGAAAAGGCCCCGCCATATTCACGTACGTTTCATAACCCAGAATATCGTCGGCTTCCGCCAATGCTGTTTTCGCCGCCGGCACCATTAACTCCGTCGCACCCGGACCGAGGCCGATGACCGTCAAACGTCCGCGCGCGCTCCCTATCGAATCGACATCGAGCGGCCGATCGGCAACCGCTAATACCATGCCGTGTGCAATCGATGGCGCGCGCGCGGGCCCGGCAATGATCCGCATCATCAGCGCTTGCGCATCATCTGCGGCCGGTGCTGCAATAAAACGCAACGGCACGGCAAAATGCGCGGCAGCGCGCTGCAATAACGCATTGCCCATATTGTTGCGGGTAGTAACGATACAGGCCAACGCCTGCGGGGCGATGTCCGCAGCGCGCAACATGTCCGTTATGAATTCGATCGGATCCGCGGTGCAGGTATTGATCGCAATTGCCGCACAGCGCGGATGAATAAGCAATTCATCCGCATGTAGGGCCTGCGCAGCTGCGCTGATCCGAATGGTGTGTTGCACGTCGTAGTCGGCAACTGAACCCATGGGTAAATCCACATCGTCGAGCCACGGCGCCGCACCCTCGATACGCACGGATTTACCGCCGAGCAGATCGGCGACGAAACGTTTGCCCTGCTCGACATCCGCCAATACGTAACCGGGCGGCGGATTCAACAGGCAAGTGCCGAAGCGCAACTCGCCGCTGGTGGTGATCGCGGCGGCCACACCGAGCGCCGCGCTAATTTCGCGCGCGATAGCATTCACGCCGCCGAGTCCGCCCAGCAACGGCACCACTGCGCTACCGTCCTCCGCCACAACCAGCACCGGCGGTTCGACGCCTTTGTTAGCAAGCAGCGGCGCCAGCGTGCGAATCACAATGCCGGCCGCGCACAACGCGACGATCGCGGTATCGGTTTGATAAAGCTCGCGTAAAGTTGCGCCAAAATCGCTATACGCTTTATCGGCCGCCGGCGCTTTATCGGCCGCCGACTTTTTATCCGTTCCCGGCACTGTGTCGACAAGTGGTACGCGCTGTTGCAAACCATAGATAATTGCATGCGGGTACAACGCTTGAATTTTATGCGCGGTACCGATAGCACCGACACCCAGCACCACGATGGCGATGGGTTTTCGCGTCGCCGAAATCAACCCTGCCATTTTTCACCCGGCACCACGATCAACGAAAAATACGGCGATGCCATCGGGTCGACGGCATCGAGCGGCACGATGCGCTGATTCTGCATCGTCGCGCGCTCGACATATAACGCGCGCTTAGCGAGATTTAATTCATCGAGCACGCACCGTACCTTATCGAAATTTCTGCCGAGCTTCATGATCACTGCGGCGTCGGCGACACTGAGCCGCTGCTTTAAATCCGCGGCCGGCAATACGCCCGACAACACCGATAAACTTTGATTGCGATATACCAGCGGCGCGCCGAGCACCGCGGCGCCGCCCAACATCGAACACACGCCCGGCACCACGGTGGTGTCGTAACCGGCGGCCATGCGATCGTGCAAATACATATACGAACCGTAAAAAAATGGATCGCCCTCGCAGATCACCGCCACATCGCGACCGGCATCGAGATGAACCGCCAACTGCGCGGCGGCGGTATCGTAAAAATCGCTGATGATACTTTCGTAGCACAGCGGCGGTTCGAGTTTTTCGGTGGTCACCGGATAGACCAGCGGCACGGCAAGTTGCTTCTCGTGCAAATAATTTTCGATGATGCCGAACGCGTTACTCTTCTTTCCTTTTGCCACAAAAAAGCCGACCACCGGCGCCTCGCGCAGCAAGCGCAATGCCTTAACCGTAATCAGCTCGGGATCGCCGGGACCGACGCCGAGACCGAACAAACGCCCTTTAGTCATGCTCATTCCGTCTCCGTCGCCAATGCATTCACCGCAGCGGCGGCCATCGCACTGCCGCCGCGGCGGCCGCGCACGATAACGAATGGTATGCCGCGACTATCCAATGCCAACATTTCCTTGGATTCGGCCGCGCCGACAAAGCCCACCGGAAAACCGAGAATCAACGACGGCTTAGGCGCGCCGGCATCGAGCATTTCCAATAAATAAAACAAGGCGGTCGGTGCATTGCCGATCACCACCACACTACCTTCGAGATGCTCGCGCCACAATTCCAACGCAACCGCCGAGCGCGTATTACCTAACTCGCGCGCCAACTCTGGAATACCGTCGTCGTGCAGCGTGCAAATGACGCGATTGTTAGCCGGCAGCCGCGCGCGCGTGATACCTTCGGCGACCATGCGCGCATCGCATAGAATCGGCGCACCTGCCGCCAATGCCGCGCGACCGGCGCTACCGGCGCGCGGCGAAAAATGCAAATCCTCTAACACATCGACCATGCCGCAGGCATGAATGATACGCACCGCGAGTTTTTCCAGATCGGCGGGGATTTTTTCCAATTGCGCCTCGGCGCGAATGATGGCAAACGAGCGACGATAAATTTCCTGGCCATCGCGAATGTAATCGATCATTAATGCTGTTCCACCGATAAAGGTAATTCTGAAAATAAATCGGCGAGCAATTCAGCTGCCGCTTCGATAGAAAGTCGCGCCGCCAACAACCGTCCGAAACCGGTCGCGGCACAGTCGCTTTGACAGAAGGCGCGTTGAAAAACGTCATAATAACCCGGCGCCACGGCCAGCAGCGTAAACGGTGCGATATGCGCAGCCGCGCACGAGCGTTCGCAACCGCTCAAATGCACTGCCGGAATAGTTCTGCCCGGCAACAGACTCGCCAACGCCGCGGCGAATATCAACGCATCGCTTTTGGTATCTGCCGCGCCGCGCGCGCAACCGCTCGAGCCGGTGCAGGCAATGGTGCGCGTCAGCGGCGCAGCGGCATCGCAGCTAAAACCCAGGGACTGCATAGCGGTTGCGACCGGCACCGCTGCCGCAGCGGGAATATTCGCTAACAACACACTCTGAAATGGCGTAAATCGCAGTACAGCATCGCCGTACTCGTCAGCCAATTGCACTAGGCCGCGCAATTGTAAAACATCGATGCGCCCCAGTACCGGCGCCGCGCCGACGTATCGCAAACCGGCCTGCCGCTGCGGATGTATGCCGATATGCGCATAAGGTGAGGCGGCGTCTCTGCGCCACTGTTGAATCGCCGCATCGGTAAACAACGGAAAACCGACTCGTCGCTGCAACTGCCGTAAAAAATCCACAGTCGAAATATCGTTTAATAAATGGCGCATACGCGTTTGCTCGGGCCGCGCCAGCTCAAGAAATAATTGCAGCGCGGCTTCCACTAAAGGCAATACGTGTTCGCTTGCCACCGCAGCCAATGCCGGCGCTGCGTCCGGGGCTAGCGGTGGACAACCCGCCAAACCGAACGCCAACAGCGAATCGCTGCCGGGTATAGCCGATAACCAAATATCGTGCGGATGCTCGAGCATCGCTGCGCGCTCGCCGCCATCGAGCGATAGGGCAAACTTTGGCGACAATTGGTGAAAGCACTTTTGCTTTTGTAGCGCACCAAGAATCTGCAGCGCCAGCGGCTCGACATTCAACGCAGCATCGACATCGATGCCGAGCGTCGGACTCACCAGCAGATTGCGCACATCGTCGCCGCCGCTGCCGCCCTGCGGCCCCAAACCGGCGGCCAATAAATCCTCGATCAATTTATCCGCCGTTGCGGGCGCGACGCCGCGCAATTGCAAATTGGCGCGGTTGGTAATTTCGATAACGCCGCTGGCATAGCGCTCGGCGACAGCCGCAATCGTCGTCGCCTGCATTGCCGTCAAGCGCCCGCACGGCAACTTGATGCGGCAAATGCCGCCATCCAACGCCGGCGCGATACGCAGCAGCCCCGGACACGCCGACGGGCGCACCGAAACGATCCGGCTATCTGCGATTTGGCTATCGGTCGACTGATGATTGCTCAAGTATTGATCCGAGACAACGTCGCGGCGCGCCGAATGGAAGGCGGCGCTGCGGACAAGGGCGAAGGCGGTTATTATGCCTGCTTTATCCGTTCCCACAAAAAGACGATACAACATGACTGGAAAAGCGCGGGGCCGGCCCGCATGACGCAGTGGCTTACTGTGATCGGTATCGGCGAGGATGGTTTCGGCGGCCTCACAAAATTTGCGCGCCGCGCGCTGCGCTCGGCGCGTATCGTATTTGGCGGCCAACGCCAGTTAGAACTTTTGCCGAGTTGCATTCGCGCCGAGCGCCGCTGTTGGCCGAGTCCGTTCTCGGTGGCGCCGCTGCTCGAGCTGCGCGGCACGCCGGTGTGCGTGCTGGCGAGCGGCGATCCGATGTTATTCGGCGTCGGCGCCACGCTCGCCAAACAGCTGCCGCCCGATGCAATGCAAATTCTGCCGGCGCCCTCCTCGTATTCGCTGGCCGCCGCGCGCCTCGGTTGGCCGTTGCAGGATACCGCACTGTTATCGCTGGTCGCACGTCCCGGCGCGGCGCTCAATGCCGCTATTTATCCAGGCGTGCGTCTGTTGATTTTGAGCAATAACGGCGGCAGCCCGACGGCGGTTGCCGAATTATTGCAACAGCGCGGTTTCGGTCCGAGCCGCATGACAGTGCTCGAGCATTTGGGCGGTGAGCGCGAACAACGTATCGAAGGCGATGCGCAAACCTGGACCCGCATCGATTGCGCCGATCTGAATATTATCGCCGTGGAATGTATCGCGGGCGATGCGGCACAAATCTGGCCACTCACCGGCGGCCTGCCCGATAGCGCGTATCGTCACGACGGCCAACTGACCAAGCGCGATGTGCGCGCGTTGACCCTGGCGCGGCTCGCGCCCAAACCCGGCGAATTATTATGGGATGTCGGCGCCGGCTGCGGCTCGATCGGCATCGAGTGGATGCGCGCGCATTCGAGCTGCCGCGCAATCGCGATCGAAGCCGATGCCGGTCGGCAATTATTGATCGAACATAATCGCGCCGCGCTCGGCGTACCCGGTCTGCAATTAATTAATGGCGAAGCTCCCGGCGCGCTGGCCGGGCTCCCGGCGCCGGATGCGATTTTTATCGGTGGCGGCGTCACGGTGCCCGGCGTGCTGGAAAACTGTTGGCAACAATTGCGCGGCGGCGGCCGCTTACTAGCGAATGCCGTCACGCTACAAAGCGAAATGCGCCTGCAGCAATGGCGCGAACAGTACGGCGGCGAGTTGCTGCGCATCAATATCGCCCAGGCCCAGCCACTCGGAGCCTTCGATACCTGGCGCGCCGCACTGCCGATCACTCTGCTTGAGGTTCATAAAAACCCAAAGGTCTTTAAAAACTAACGTGCGCGACGAAACACCCGAACAGCCGGCGCCCCTGCGCAGCGGCTATACCACCGGCAGTTGCGCCACCGCAACCAGTCTGGCGGCGGCGCGCTGGTTGCTGACCGGTATTGATACCGATGCCATCGAAATCGTATTACCGAAAGGTCAGCGGGTGTTAATGCAGTTGGAGTTTTGTCGCGCTTACGCGCATGGCGCGGAGGCCGGCACCATCAAAGATGCCGGCGACGATCCCGATGTCACGCACGGTGCGCTGGTATTTGCGCACGTATCGTTAAACGCTGCGCCAGGCGTGCGCTTTTTCGCCGGACCTGGCGTCGGCACGGTGACTCTGCCTGGTTTAACACTGGCGGTCGGCGAGCCGGCGATCAATCCGGTGCCGCGGCAAATGATGATTACGCATCTGACGCAACTCGCCGAACAATACCATTACGCGGGCGGCTTCGATGTCGCCATCGGCGTCGAAAACGGCGCGGCGCTGGCCCTGAAAACCATGAACGGTCGACTCGGCATTGTCGGCGGCCTGTCGATTCTCGGCACCACCGGCATCGTGCGCCCCTTTTCCTGCTCGGCATACATCGCCTCGATTCAACAGGGCATCGATGTCGCGCGCGCGAATGGCTTTACCCATATCGCCGCATGCACCGGCAACGCCAGCGAAGATACGATGCGAAAACACTATCGGCTCGCGGAGACCGCGCTGATCGAAATGGGCGATTTCGTCGGCGCGGTATTAAAGCATTTGCGCAAAGCGCCGGTCGCAAAACTCAGCATCTGCGGCGGCTTCGGCAAAATCAGCAAGCTGGCTGCAGGCCATATGGATTTGCATAGCCGCAATTCGAGTATCGATTTGGCGCAGCTCGCCGACTGGGCCGCCGAACTCGGTGCCGGCGCTGAATTACAACAGGCGATGCGCAGCGCCAATACCAGCCAACAAGCATTAATGTTAGCCATTGCTGCGGGGTTCGCGCTCGGCGATAAGGTTTGTCGCCACGCCTTGGCGTTCGCGCGCGGCATCGTGCCGGCGCGGGTCGCGCTCGAAGTATTCGCCATCGATCGCGTCGGCAATATCGTCGGCCACGCACAGGAAACTGCATGAAGCGCATTTTATTGCTCGGCGGTACCGGCGATGCGTTAAAGATCGCGCGCCAATTGCCGGCACCGCATATTTACAGTCTCGCGGGACTCGGCAAAGTCCCCGACGATTTAGCCTGTCAGGTGCGCGTCGGCGGCTTCGGCGGCGCGGCCGGCCTAGCGAATTTTATCGCTGCGGAAAATATTCAATTGCTGCTCGATGCAACGCATCCCTACGCCGCGCAAATCAGCGCCAACGCAGCGCGCGCCGCCGCGCGTTGCGCCATTCCTTACTGGGCATTGCGTCGTCCGGGTTGGCGGGCGCAACTCGACGACGATTGGCGCGAGGTAGATAATTGGAGCGGGCTAAGCGCTGCACTGCGCGATTTTCGGCGACCGTTTTTTACTTTGGGGCGCGAACCGTTGCAGTATCTCGATACGATTCCGGACAATCAATTCTGGACCATTCGCTGTCTGAGCACAGAGCCTGGCAACGAGCGCGCACTGATTATCGGCGCGCGCGGTCCCTTCGACTTGGTGGAAGAGCGCGCCTTATTCGCCGTGCGGCAATTCGATGTATTGATCAGTAAAAACAGCGGCGGCGCGGCCACCGAGCCGAAACTACAAGTCGCCCGCGAATTAAAACTGCCGGTACTGTTGTTGAAACGCCCGACATTGCCGCCAGCGGCGCGCGAGTTTTCTTCGGTGTCTGAAGTATTGCAGGTATTGAGCGAGGCCGAACTATGAACGCACCCGGTTACTCATCCAGTTGCTCATTCAGTTACTACGCCGGCCTGGGTTGCCGCAGCGGCTGCTCGGAAAACTCCATGCGCCAATTATTGGAGCAGGCGCTGCAAGATCATGGCTTGACGACGGACTTACTCGATGGTCTGGCAAGTATCGACAGCAAGCGCAACGAACCCGGCCTGCACGCCTTGGCGCACAGCTTGAATTTACCGCTGACTTTTTTTTCCGCGCAACAATTGGCGCAGTTCGACGATCGCCTCAGTGAAACATCGGCGATAACCTTGCGCATCACCGGCAGCACCAGCGTCGCCGAAGCCAGCGCACTCGCATTAGCCGAACTCGCCTTAGCCGGACAACGCAGCGGTCGCCGCAGCGAATTAATTATCGCCAAACGCAAAAATGCCGATGCGACCTTTGCGCTGGCAAGCGCGTTACCCGACGATCAGCGAGCACAGCAATGACAGTTTATTTTATCGGCGCCGGGCCCGGCGACCCGGAGCTGATCACAGTGCGCGGCCAGCGCCTGATTCGCAGCTGCGCGACGATTTTGTACGCTGGCTCGCTGGTGCCGGCCGCGGTGCTCGAGGGTCACAATGCCGACACCGTCATCGACACCGCACCGCTGCAACTCGACGAAATTATCGCGGCGATCGCCACCGCGCACGCCGCAGGCCGCGACATTGCCCGCGTGCACTCCGGCGATCCTTCGCTGTACGGCGCCATCGGCGAACAGATTCGCCGCCTGCGCGCGCTGAATATTCCCTTCGAAATCGTTCCGGGCGTCACCGCCACCGCCGCCTGCGCGGCGCTGCTCGGCAGCGAATTAACGCTGCCGGATATTTCGCAAACGCTGATTCTGACGCGCTACGCCAGCACCACGGCGATGCCGCCTGGCGAGCGATTACACGACCTGGCGCGCCACGGCGCGACCATGGCGATTCATCTGGGCATTGCGCATTTACATAACATCGTCGAGGAGTTGTTGCCGTCGTACGGCGCAAGCTGTCCGATCGCGGTGATTCATCGAGCCAGTTGGCCGGATCAGGATTGGGTGCTCGGCACGCTCGCCGATATCGAAGCGCTGGTCGCGGCCAAGGGCTTTAAACGCACCGCGCTGATTCTGGTCGGCCAGGTATTAACCGCCAATGATTTTGCCGATTCGAAGTTGTACGGCAAACCGGCTTTTAAAGATTAAATTAAATAGACGACGCTTCCGTTTGACCTGTCCGGCGCGCCTCTTTATTATAAGTTCGCTTCAGGTGCCCCGCCGATTTCCGTCGGCGAGGTGAAACGGGAAGCCGGTGCGCGCGACAAGACGATCTTGAGCGGCAAATCCGGCGCTGCCCCCGCAACGGTAAGCGAGTTCGGATACCATTTTTGCCACTGTGTTATTTGCCTTTACGAACAGGCGGACGCGGGAAGGTATGGTAGCCGTGGAGCACACCTCCACTCGCAAGCCCGGAGACCGGCCTGAGCCAAGTTACTGATTCGCGGTGGGCGAAGGTGGGCTGATAGGCCGAGCATCGACTCGTATCCCTTCTCCTTATCTCCATCCCCGCACCTGCGCGAGTCTTATCGATATTGCCATCGGAATCGGGAGAGAAATATGTCCACGCAAGCAACTGCAACTGTCAAAACCCCAGCCACAGGCGTCAAAACCCCAGCCACAGGCGTTAAAACCTCAGCCGTCGGCGTTGCCGCGACCAGCCGCACCGCTGCATTCAGCGCGATATTGCTCGGCACCGCAATGATATTTCTGGTTGGCTTCGCACCGATCCCGGCAGTGCATAATGCCGCGCACGACACGCGCCATAGCTCTGCCTTCCCCTGCCATTAAAATAAGCGGCTTTACTGTACCCAGTTTTAGTAAAAGGCCGACGCAGACAGTTTACGAACACACAAGCTGCCTGCGCCGGTCGCGCAAATGTATCCGGCTATAAAATATCGAGTTGCGAATAATGTTTCGAGAAATACTCATCAGCGCAGGTGTCGCCGGCCTGCTGGCCGCTTTGATACTGACGTTATTACAAGCGGTTTTGATTACGCCGCTAATCCTGCAGGCGGAAGTTTACGAAGATGCGCCCGCCGCGCATGCAGCCGTAGCTGTGCCCAGCGAAGCAGCCTCCTTAGTGGAAAATGGCGAGCAAGCTCACGAGCATGGTGATGGCCATGCCCATCGCCATGAACCCGTCGACGCAACCGCTGCCGCACTAAATGCCGCGCCTACCCACGAACACGAACACGAACACGAACATCATCACGCTGCCGACGAATGGAAACCGCAGGATGGCTTGCAGCGCACGCTATTCACCTTGGCGAGCAATATCGTCATGGGCTTCGGCTATGCCCTGCTGCTGACCGGCGTCTATATCGCCTGGCGCCGCCCCAGCGGCGCAACGCAAGGTTTGTTATTCGGCCTCGCCGGCTTCACAGTATTTTTCGCCGCGCCCGCGTTGGGCCTGCTGCCCGAACTGCCCGGCACAGCCGCCGCCGAACTGGTCGCGCGCCAGCAATGGTGGGTTAGCACGGCAATCGCAACGGCGATTGGTCTGGCTTTGTTATTTATGCAAAAAAATATCGTACTGCGGGTTATCGGCTTGATCGTTTTAGGCGCGCCGCATATCGTCGGCGCACCGCATCCGGCGGTCGAAAACAGTTTGGCACCCGCCGAATTGCAAAGTCATTTTCGCTTGGCTACAACGCTCGTCAACGCCGTGTTCTGGTTATTGCTCGGCGTCATTTCGGCGCTGGCATTGAAAAAACTTTCAACGCCGCAACACGCCGAGTAAGGTCCGCGCTGCGGCTGGTAAATACCGCGCACGGATCGACAATATTTTAGCGGAGCGCGGCGTCGGAAGACATTGCCATCCCGTCGATCGCAACGACATCGACTATCGCTACGACATCGAATTATCGCTACGACATCAAACGCAACGATATCAACATAGTGCTACCGGCTTGCTGAATGACCACAACCTTATATGTCTGTGAAACCTGCCGCTACGATACCGAGGCCCGCGAGCACGAGGGGCTGCACGGTGGCGCGATTTTTCTCGAGCATATTCGGCAGCAGTTCGCGCAGGCGCCGCTAAACGATTTCCGCATTTTGCCGACGCGCTGCCTGATGGCGTGCACGCGTCACTGCACCGTGCACTTACGCGCGCCCGGCAAGATCAATTACGTGATCGGCGATTTCGAGCCGACCCGCGACAATGCCGCCGTCGTGCTCGATTACGCCGGCAAATATCAATTGTCCGACAGCGGCCAGGTTCCCTACAGCACCTGGCCGCAAGGCATTAAAGGCCACTTTATCGCGCGCACGCCGGCGCTGGACGACATCGGCTAATCTGGAGATTTACATGGCAACGCAAAAAATTCCCGCCACCATCGTCACCGGGTTTCTCGGCAGCGGTAAAACCACTTTGTTGCGGCATATGCTCGCCAACAACAACGGCCTGCGCATCGCCGTGATCATCAACGAGTTCGGCGAGCTCGGCATCGATCGCGATATTTTGAAAGGCTGCGATATCGGCTGCGAAGAACAGGAAAGCCAGGGCAAGCTCTACGAACTCGCCAACGGCTGTTTGTGCTGCACCGTGCAGGAAGAGTTTTTACCGGTGATGCAACAGCTCGCCGAGCGCCGCGACCAAATCGATCACTTGATTATCGAAACCTCGGGCCTGGCATTGCCGAAACCGTTGGTACAGGCCTTTAACTGGCCGGAAATTAAAAATGCCTTTACCGTCGATGCGGTGATCACCGTGGTCGACGCGCCAGCCACGGCAGCCGGTCAATTCGCCGCGAATCCGGCCGCAGTCGATGCACAGCGCCGCGCCGACGACAATCTCGATCACGAATCGCCGCTGCACGAATTATTCGAGGATCAATTGTCCGCTGCCGATTTAGTGGTGCTGACCAAAACCGATTTGATCGATACCATGCAGCGCCAGCAAGTCGAGGCGTTAGTCCGCGAAGAAATTCCGGCCTCGGTAAAAATCGCCGTTGCCCAACACGGCGCTATCGATCTCGATATTCTGCTCGGCCTCAACAGCGCTTCCGAAGATACGATTCACCTACGACCAAACCATCACGGCGACCATGAGGACGACGATCACGATCACGAGGCCTTCGATTCGGTATTAGTCGAATTACCAATAGTCGATCAGCAGGTATTACTCGACACCCTGCAACAATTGGTAAACGAACACACCATCTACCGCGTTAAAGGTTTCGTCGCGCTGCCCGCCAAGCCGATGCGCCTGGTATTGCACGGCGTCGGTCGCCGCTTCGACAGTTACTTCGATCGCCGTTGGGGCGCCGATGAGACGCCGCGCACGCGCATCGTATTGATCGGCCAGGAACTCGACCAGGCAGTCTTGCAGCGCGCATTAAATGCCGCTATTGCCACGCAACCCGCCGCGCTCGCCAGCGGCGCCTGATGCATCTACTCGCCACCAAACCCGGCGGTTTTGTCGACGACGCCGCCGGTATCGTACGGGTCGAACAGGACCCGGCGGATATCGTTATTCTCAGTGCCACCGATACCTCGCTATCGTTACTGGCAAGCGCATGCAATAAACTGCCGGTTGATTTTCCCAGCGTGCGGCTGTGCAATTTATTGAATTTGCGGCAGGCCGCATCGATCGATTTGTATATCGATGAAGTGCTGCAGCATGCGCGCGTCGTCATCGTCGATCATCTGGGCGGCGAATCGTACTGGCCGTACGGTACCGAACAATTGATCGCGCTGGCGCAGCGCCGCCAACAAACTCTGATTATGTTTTCCGGCGATCGCGCGGAAGACCCGAACCTCACGCAAAAAAGCACCGCCCTGCCCGCGCAGTGTCGCGATCTATGGCGCTATCTGCGCGACAGCGGCCCGGATAACGCACTGCAATTTTTTCACTTTATCGGCCAGCAATTTTTCGATCGTACACAGCAACCGCTGCCACCACGCCCCTTGCCGGAAATCGCCGTCTACGATCCGCTGCACGGTATCGGCTCGATAGACGATTGGCAGCAGCGTTGGCTGGCCGCTGCGCCGGTGGTAGCAATCGTGTTTTATCGCGCGCATTTACAATCGGGCAATACCGCCGTCTTCGATGTATTGATCGAAGCATTGCAGGCGCAGGGTTTAAATCCCCTGCCGGTCGCATTGAGCTCATTAAAAGATCCTCTGTGCCTGGCGACGCTGCAACAATTTTGCAGCGAACAGGATGTCGCGCTGGTACTGAATACCACGGCGTTTTGTCTGGCCTCGCTCGATTCCGCCAGCACGCAATTGCCGCAGCCATTGGCCGGCCGCGCACCGGTATTGCAGGTTATTTTGAGCGGCGGCAATCGCGACGATTGGCAGTTGGACAACCAGGGTTTACAGGCGCGCGATATCGCCATGCAAGTCGCCCTGCCGGAAATCGACGGCCGCATTATCACGCGCGCGATCAGCTTTAAAGGTTTGGCGTATCGCTGCGCGCGCACGCAGGTCGATGTCGTGCATTATCAGGCCGACAGCGAACGCGTAGCGTTTGTCGCGGAACTGAGCCGGCGCTGGTGCAATTTACAACGCTTAAAAAATAGCGAAAAAAAACTCGGTCTGATTCTCGCCAATTATCCAACGCGCGAGGGCCGCATCGGTAACGGTGTCGGCCTCGATACGCCGGCCTCGGTGGTTTCGATTCTGCAACTGCTGGCAACGCAGGGTTATGCGCTGGAAAATATTCCCGCCGACGGCGAGGCGCTGCTACACGAACTACTGCAAGGCGTCACCAACGACAGCGAACAATGGGCCTTGCGACCGGCGCGACAAAGTTTAGCGCTGGACGATTACCTGCAATGGTTCGTGCAATTGCCGGCGGCAAATCGCGCGGCGATTATCGAGCGCTGGGGCGAGCCGTCGACCGATCCGATGTTGCGCACGGATACGGTCACACAGCAATTGCGCTTCACCATCGCCGGCATTCGCTGCGGCAAAACTTTTGTCGGCATTCAACCGGCGCGCGGCTACCAACTCGATCCGTATGCCACCTACCACAACCCCGATCTGGTACCGCCGCATTATTATTTAGCGTTTTATTTTTGGCTGCGCAATATTTTCTCTTGCGATGCCATCGTGCATGTCGGTAAACACGGCAATCTCGAATGGCTGCCGGGCAAAAGCGTGGCGCTCAGCAGCGAATGCTGGCCGGATTTGATCTTCGGCCCGCTGCCGCATTTGTATCCTTTTATCGTCAACGACCCCGGCGAAGGCAGCCAGGCCAAGCGCCGCGCGCAGGCAGTGATTATCGATCATCTGATGCCGCCGCTGACGCGCGCCGAAAATTACGGCCCGTTGCAAAATCTCGAGCGCCAGGTCGACGAATATTACGAAGCGCTGATGGTCGATCAACGGCGCGCGAAGCTTTTGCGGCGCGGCATTCTCGATGCGATTGTCGAGCGTAATCTGCATAGCGATCTCGGCCTCGATATTCCGCGCGATGCCGCCGCCGAAGATGCATTGCTGACCCGCACCGATGCGTATCTGTGCGAAGTGAAAGAGTCGCAGATTCGCGACGGCCTGCATATTTTTGGGCGCTCGCCGCAGGGCCGACAACTGCGCGACACACTGCTGGCGCTGGCACGCTTTCCGGTGGCCGACGGGCGCGGCGAAAATTCCGGCCTGCTCACCGCGCTGGCGCACGATTTAGGTTTGTACAATTTAATCGTCGACGATTTCGATCCACTCGATGCCGATTGGTCAGCGCCATGGCGCGGACCGCGACCGGCATTATTGTTGGACGTCAGCGATCAGCCGTGGCGCCATTGCGGCGATACGCGCGAGCGGCTCGAATTTTGTGCGCTGTCGCTGCTCGCCCCCGCGCAAGCGGATGCGGCGTTTTCATCGGCACCGATTTCAGCAATCGCGCTGCCGCAAACGGAAAAGGTTTTAACGCGTTTACGCACGCAGGTATTGCCGGCATTAGTCGCCTGCGGCGCCAGCGAATTACAGGGCCTGTGCGACGGCTTAAACGGTTGGTTCGTCGCACCGGGCCCGAGCGGCGCGCCGTCGCGCGGCCGTCCCGATGTATTGCCGACCGGCCGCAACTTCTACTCGGTCGACACGCGCGCGATTCCCACCGCCACCGCCTGGCAACTCGGCTTTAAATCCGCCAACTTATTGATCGAACGCTATCTGCAGGAACACGGCGATTATCCGCGTGCCATCGGATTATCGGTGTGGGGCACCGCCACCATGCGCACCGGCGGCGACGATATCGCGCAGGCATTCGCGCTGCTCGGCGTGCGGCCGAAATGGGCGGCCGGCAGCCATCGCGTCACCGATTTCGAAATTTTGCCGATGTCGATTCTGGAGCGCCCGCGCATCGATGTCACCCTGCGCGTCTCCGGGTTTTTTCGCGACGCCTTTACCAATGTCATGCATCTATTCGATGCCGCGGTGCAGGCGCTCGCCGAGCTGGACGAGCCGGAAGAAGTCAATCCGATTCGCGCGCGTATTCTGCGCGATAGCGCGGGCTTAATCGCGCGCGGTTTAAATGCTGACGCTGCGCGCCAGCAAGCGGGTTGGCGCATCTTCGGCGCGCAGCCCGGCGCCTATGGTGCCGGCCTGCAAACACTGATCGATGAAAGCATCTGGCAAACCGATGCCGATCTGGCGGATGCTTACCGCAATTGGGGTGGCTATGCGTACGGCCAAAAAAATTTCGGCAGCCCTGCGAGTGCGCAATTCGGCGAGCGTCTGGCCGCCATCGATCTAGTGGTGCAAAATCAGGATAATCGCGAACACGATGTGCTCGACTCGAACGATTACTCGCAATTTCAGGGCGGCATGACCGCGGCGGTGCGGCATTTCAGCGGCGCGCAGCCGACGATTTATCATGGCGATCACAGCAATCCGCAAGCGCCGCGTATTCGCTCGCTGCAGGAAGAAATCAGCCGCGTGATCCGCGCGCGCGTCGTCAATCCAAAGTGGTTGGATGGTATTAAACGCCACGGCTACAAAGGCGCATTTGAAATCGCCGCCACGGTCGATTACTTATTTGCGTTCGATGCCACCGCGCGCGTGGTCGGCGATTATCAATATGCGCTGATCGCCGATGCGTATCTCAACGATACCGATACGCGGCAGTTTTTGCAGGATCATAATCCCAACGCGCTGCACGATATCTGCGCGCGTTTATTGGAAGCGATGCAACGGGGTTTGTGGCAACAGCCCGGCGAATATAAACAGCAAATCGAAAATCATTTATTGGACAGCGAGCAACAATTGGAACGCGGCCAAGCGTGAGAAATTCATTATGACTCTACCGGTGTTATTTCCATTCAGCGCGCTGATCGGTCAGCCGCATTTACAGCAGGCACTGCTGCTCGCGGCGGTCGACCCGGGCATCGGCGGCGTATTGATCGAAGGCCCGCGCGGCACCGCTAAATCGACCAGCGCACGCGCACTCGCCGAACTGCTGCCGAGCGGCCGCTTTATTACGCTGCCGCTCGGCGCCAGCGAGGAACAATTGATCGGCAGCCTGGATATCGAAGCGGCCCTGCAGGGCGGCAACGTCAACTTTGCACCCGGTCTGCTGGCGAAAGCGCACGGCGGTGTGTTGTATGTAGACGAAGTGAATTTATTGCCGGACGCGCTGGTCGATCAATTGCTCGATGTCGCGGCCAGTGGCGTCAATATCGTCGAGCGCGATGGTATCTCGCATCGGCATCCGGCCAACTTCGTTTTGATCGGCACGATGAATCGCGAAGAGGGCGAACTGCGTCCGCAATTGTTGGATCGCTTTGGCCTGACGTTGACGCTGAATAATTACACCGATGCCGCGCAGCGGCAGGCAATCGTCAAGGCCCGGCTCGCGTTCGACAGCGACGCCGCAACCTTTCGCTTACGTTTCGATGCGGCTCAGCAACAGTTGATCGCGCAAATTCAACAGGCCCGCAGCGCATTGCCGACACTGTATTTTAACGATGCGGTGCACGAACGCGTCAGTCAATTATGTATCGCGGACAACGTCGATGGCATGCGCGCCGATTTAGTGATGTTGCGCGCGGCGCGCGCACTCGCCGCGCTGCAGCGGGATAGCGCCATCACCGTGCAACATGTCGATGCGGTTGCCGAACTTGCGCTCGCCCATCGCCGCAATGAAGTTTCGCAAAGCGCGCCGGAAAACAATTCGGTCGCGCGCGATAACCATCGACCAAATTCGCAGGCATCCGCCAATCCTTTCGATTCCGACAACGACAACGGTTCGCCGCAACAGCAGGGGCAGCAAAACGAATTTGCCGGCGGCGACCGGCCGGCGGCGGAAAATCCTTGGGGCGAAATGCCAGCGCCAACCACCGCTGTCGCCGCGCTGCCGGTGAAAGGAGTCAAACTGCTGCCGCCAAAAAAGCATTGAGCCATCGCGGGCCGGCGGCGGCAACTCAACGCCACGGTCGACGATGGCAAGCGGCGCAACGCGACGCGGCGCGCGGTAGCGATAGCGCTACCCGCCTACACTGGCCGCGCACGTTAATCGCTAAACGCCAGCAAGCGCTGCAGCGCCAACACTTACGCTTTCGACCGCAAGATGCGCGCGCCGGTGTGCTGCATTGTTTTTTGATCGATTGCTCGGGCTCGATGCTCGCCGGCCAGCGGCTCGCGCGCGCCAAGGGTTTGCTGATACAACTATTGCAACTCGCCTATCGGCAGCGCGCGCAAATCGCGCTGATTAGTTTTGCCGGCGAACAAGCATCGATTCGCGTCTATCCCACCGCCGCTCGCCCGCCCAATTCGCGCGCGCTGCAAACCTGGCTGCAACCGATCGCCGGTGGCGGCGGCACGCCATTCGCGCACGGCGTTACCACCGCGAATACATTGCTGGCGCAGGCGCTGCGACGCGATCCGGCGCAGCAGCGCGTGTTATGGTTGCTCACCGATGGCCGCAGCCGCGAACTGCCCGACGCACCGGGACACGCCGATCGACGTATCGTGGTCGATTGCGAACAACAGCGCGCCGCGCTCGGCCGCTGTCGCCTGCTGGCGCAACAATGGCAAGCCGAATACCGCATGCTGGAAGATGTATCATTCAATACGAATCAATTTACTGGAATCGACCATGAGCAACGATAAAGACGCCGGCGACAGCCATCAAAAAATGGTGGAGAAGCGCAATGCCGGCTACGAAAAAAAACAGGCGCAGGCAACCGTGGAAAAAGGTTTGGTGATCGTTATCACCGGCACCGGCAAAGGTAAAACCACCAGCGCGCTCGGCATGGGTTTGCGCGCGGTCGGCCATGGCATGCGGCTCGGCGTCGTGCAATTTATTAAAGGTGCTAAACCGACCGCCGAGCGCACATTGTTCGAAACGTTTCCGAACGTCGATTGGTTTACCATCGGCGATGGTTTTACCTGGATCACGCAGGATCGCGAGCGCGATATCGCCACCGCGCAAAAAGCCTGGGCGCAGGCCGCCGCCTTAATCGGCGATGCGAATTACGATATGGTGATTCTCGACGAATTGAATACAATCTTGAAATACGAATACGTCGACGTGAATGTCGTGCTCGAAACGCTGGCGAATAAACCCGCGATGCAACACGTCATCATCACCGGCCGCCACGCGCCCGAAGTGTTGATCGAGGCTGCCGATCTGGTCAGCGATATCCGGCCGCTCAAACATCCCTATAAAGAACAGGGCGTAAAGGCACAGCGCGGTATTGAATTTTAAAGTCGATGCGCGGACTAACCACCACGAACAAGCGGCTCGCTCGTAGAAAAATAGTGTCGTATGGCAGCCGAATCACACAGAGGTAAATCGATGAAGATTAAAAATAGTGTATCCATGCTATGCGCAAGCATCGCGCTGACCTGCGGCTCCGCACTCGCCGTGGCCGCCGACGATGTCCCGGCTGCGACCAATCCGGCCATCGTCAACGGCGGCTTGGTGCAACCGAACGAGGAGTATGTAAAAACCGGTTCGGGTTTACAGTATGCCGATATCAAGGTCGGCAGCGGACCGACCGCGCACAACGGTCAACGCGTTGTCGTGCACTACACCGGCTGGCTAAAAGGCCGCTTGGGCATTCCCGGTAAAAAATTCGATTCGAGCCGCGATCGCAACGAGCCGTTTCAATTTACGCTCGGTATGGGCGACGTGATTCCCGGCTGGGACGAAGGCGTGCAAGGTATGAAGGTCGGCGGCATTCGCAAATTAGTCGTGCCGGCCGCACTCGGCTACGGCGCTAAAGGCGCCGGCGAATCGATTCCGCCGAACGCCACTTTGATTTTTGAAGTGGAACTGCTGGCGCTTTAATAGCAGTTGTCAGTCGAAAGATTCGATGGCAGCGAGCGCGACAGCTCGACGACCGAATTCTCTTTTCAAAACATCGGAAGCAGGCTGCTCTAAATCGCACTCTATCGGAGAGCGATGATATCGAAAGAAGCCAACGGGAAAACGGCAACGATATCGCTCAACACAAAGAAATTTTGAAAAGAGTATCGGTCGGCGGGCTTAGTGCCAGTTGTCAGTGTCAGTTAACTGAAAACTGACAACTGTTTCTGCCTCACGCCGAGAAGCCACCATCGATCGTTAAACTCGCACCGGTGATGTAGGCCGCTTCAGGGCTGGCCAGATAAGCGACAAAGCCGGCGATCTCATCGACATGGCCGTAGCGGTTGATAGCCATCAAACCTTTCAACGTACTCGCAAACTCGCTGTTTTCCGGATTCATATCAGTGTCGACCGGGCCGGGTTGCACATTGTTTACAGTAATACCTCGCGGACCTAAATCGCGTGCCAAACCTTTCGTCAAACCGACGATCGCCGCTTTGCTCATCGCGTAGGTCGCGCCGCCAGCAAATGGCATGCGCTCGGCGTTGGTGCTGCCGATGGTGATCACGCGACCGCCCGCGCCCATATATTTCAATGCGGCCTGCGTCGCGACGAATACGCTGCGCACATTGATCGCCAAGGTGCGATCGAAATCCTCCAGTTTGAAATCCTCGATCGGTCCCATCGCCAATACGCCGGCATTGTTCACCAGTACATCGATAGCGCCGAATGCGGTGGCGGTGGTATCGATCGCCTGCACGATCGCTTTGGCGTCCGCGCTATCGGCGCGCAGTGCCAGTGCGCGCCCGCCCGCCGCCTCGATGGCCTGCACCACCTCCTGCGCCTGTTTGGGCGAGCTGGCATAACTGATCGCGACCGCGGCGCCGGCCAGCGCCAGACGTTTGGCGATGGCTGCGCCGATACCGCGCGAGCCGCCCTGTACGAAGGCTACTTTGCCGTTCAGATTTTGTTGTACGGCCGGGGTTTGTAGATTCGATGTGGTCATGATGTTGCTCCGTTGGCTAACTTTATGAATGTAAGTGTATGAGCTGCTGACGGAGCCAGTATCGTTTGAATACTATGGCGCGAGTAGCCATCAATCACTACATTCAGTTGATCCAATTGGTATCGAATCGATAAAGCAAAATTTTATGGAAACCCTAAACAGCATCGAGTGCTTTGTGCGCAGCGCCGAGGCCGGCAGCTTCTCGGAGGCCGCACGGCGCCTGAGCCTGACCGCCGCCGCGGTCGGCAAGAATGTCGCAAAACTGGAGTCCAACCTCGGCGTGCGCCTGTTTCAGCGCAGCACTCGACAATTGACTCTGACCGAAGCCGGCGAGCGCTTTCTCGGTGAGGTGCGCGGCGGCCTGACTACGATCCAAACCGCAGTCGCCAATCTCGCCAGTGCCGACGGCCAACCGGCCGGCACCTTAAAAGTCAGCATGGGTGCCTCGTTCGGTCATCGCTACCTGGTGCCGCTGCTCGGCGAGTTTTTAGCGCGCTATCCGGCGATCGTGCCGGATTGGCATTTCGATAATCGCCAGGTCGATCTAATCGGCGAAGGTTTCGACGCGGCGATCGGCGGCGGCATCGAATTACCGCCCGGCGTGATCGCGCGCGAATTGGCACATGCCACGCGCGTACTGATCGCCTCGCCCGCCTATCTCGCCGCTAACCCCGCCATAAATTCGCCGGCCGACTTGTCGGCGCACGCCGGCATTCTGATTCGCTCGCCGCAGACCGGCCGCATCGGCGCCCTACCGCTACGCAACCGCGCCAACGAGCAAGTCGCGATCGAACTCTCGATGCGCATGGCGATGAGCGATCCCGAGGCGGCATGTCTTGCGGCGGCCGCGAATTTGGGTATTGCGTTGGTGGCGATGCCGCAGGCGTTACCGTATCTCGAAAGCGGCACCGTGATTCGCGTATTGCCGGATTGGTATGTCGATGCGGGATCGATCGCGATTTATTTCGCCGCGCATAAATTATTGCCGGCGAAAACGCGGGTTTTTGTGGATTTTGTGATTGAGCAGTTTAAGCGGCAGAAATTAGCCGCGAGATTTAAACCGATATAAAGATATCAGGCATCCAAATAGTTGACGTCTATGTCAGCTACAGAAATCTTAAAAAACTATTTTCACTTTCGCCTTAGGCGACGGATACAGGTTTCGCCTGTAGGCGAGTTACTTTTTCTTGCTTCGCCAAGTAAAAGTAACCAAAAGAAGGCGACCCTCGCCGGGAGCGCCCCAATTGCAGCAGATCGCAAACTTACAGTTTGCAACTCCTCGAATTTACCGAAAGTAGCACTTTCGGAAATTCGACTGCCACATTGGGGCAAGACACAGCATGCTGCAAGCTTTTCGCTGCGCTCGCCACTGCGATGGGGGAAGATAAAAGAAAACCGGCGAGTCATTTGACCCACCTGGGATGTCACCAACTTGCCCAAATGACGGATTAATAATCCGCCCTACCATTAGCTTCGTAGGGCGCAATAACCGAAGGGCATTGCGCCAGTTCGGAGATACATCATACGGCGCAATGCGCGTGGCTTATTGCGCCCTACGTTAGACTTGCGTGCAACTACCCTTCAGCAGCAGAGCTGCTAGAAGGCCCCAACGTGGCAGTCGAATTTCAGAAAGTGCTACTTTCTGAAATTCGAGAAGTCGCCAAATTAAGTTGGCGACCTGCTGCTGTTGGGAGCTCCCGGCAAGGGCCAACTTCTTTTGGTTACTTTTCTTTTTGGAAAATAAAAGTGACGCCCACCGCAGGTGCAACTCGCCAATAGGCGAAACCTATTTATAAAAATATAATTAGAACTTAGCTTTCGCTGAAGTGAATCAATTGCGGAGTTAATGCAAAAAAAGCAGAAACCGAGTCCACTACGCCTTTTCCAAAGCCGCAATATCCAGCTTCTTCATCTTCATCATAACCTGCGCCACCCGCACGGCCTTTCCGGCATCGGGATCGTTCAGCAATTTCGGTAACTGAATCGGCACAATCTGCCACGACACGCCGAATTTATCCTTCAGCCAGCCGCATTGCTGCGCCTTGGGATCGCCGCCGGCGCCGAGCTTTTCCCAGTAATAGTCGACCTCCTGCTGTGTTTCGCAATTGACGACCAGCGATATCGCGGCGGTGAATTGGAAATGCGGCCCACCGTTGATGGCGGCAAAATCCTGACCTTCAAGCTGAAAGCCGATGGTCATGATCGAACCTTCCCTTTGCCCCGATACAGCTGCGCTTTCCTTGTTGTAACGAGTGGATGTTACGATTTTTGAATTCTTAAAAATGCCGACATAAAAATTCGCGGCCTCTTCGGCTTGGTTATCGAACCACAGGAAGGGACTAATTTTTTGCAGATGATCTGGCATGTCATATCTCCCGGTTTGGTGGTGTCGCGAAATAAATGCCGCAACTCTGCCATTAGTCGCACGACCAGGCTCATTATCGACAGCTTACCAGGATATTTTTCTATAGCCGACCACAGCATTAAGCGTATGGATGAGTAAATAACGAATGTGCGCGCTACCAGCGTCCGCTGACCATAGAGTGGCGCAGGCGTCGATAACCGAACTTCGCGCCGAACAGCACCGGCTTCGACGCTGTTCGCATCGAGCTGCGTTCCGCTAAAGTCAATCGGCGCGACGGCGATCGTCGACCGCGGCGCGCAGGTCGGCCAGTGCGAGGGCGATCGAATGCGCGATAGCCGGCGATTCCACGATAGCGCTTTCGCTGAGATGAGCGCCGAGCAAAGCAATTTTTATCGACGCCGCTTCGACAATAATTGCCGACATTGTTGTGAGTATTTCGCGTAGCGCCACATCGGCATGTTGCGCGCGCGGCGATGCATTGAAAATCGCAATTGGCTTGTAAACGAACGGCTCGAAACTCACCAACCAATCGAGCATATTTTTAAGGGCTCCGGTGACGCCGTGCGCATATTCTGGACTCGCGATCAGCAACGCATCGGCCGCGGCAATTTCAGCGTGTAACCGAACAACAGTCGGCGGCATATGCAACTCGAGATCGGGATTGAATAGCGGCAGATCGCCAATGACATGCGAAATATTAATCTCCACGTCCGGCGGAGCCAGACGCGCCGCCGCTCTCAGCAATGTCGAATTAATCGACGCCGCGCGCAGGCTGCCGGAGATAGCCAGTATTTTCATCGACAAACACGTATTCGCTTAAAGTTTTCCCATCGATCGCATCAACCGGCGGCGCGGCGCGGTAGCGTAAATTGAAACGTCGAGCCAACCCCCTCCTCGCTTTCGACCGTCACTTTGCCGCCATGCGCTTCGACGAAGGTTTTTACGATCGCTAGACCCAGGCCGATGCCGCCCTCCTGCTGCGAATCGGTTTCCAACTTATCGAAAATCTTATCGAGATGATCCGCCGCGATGCCGGCACCATCATCGCGCACGAAGCAGGTTACGCCGGACGCATCTTCACCGGCACCGATAGTTACTGTGCCGCGCGGCGCATATTTGATCGCATTTGCCACTAGATTCTGAAAAACGCGGCGCAGCAATGAGGCATCCGCATAGATGGCTAATTCTTCCGGCACTTTATTGACCAGTTTAATGCTGGCCGTGCCGGCGACCGGATGTAAATCATGCGTCAGCGCTTCGACTAACGGCCATAGATCGAACTCGCGGCGCTCCAGTTTGACACCGGCCTCCGTTTCCATATTGGCATTTTCTTTTAAAACTTTGTCGACCAAAGCTTCGATATGTTTAACGTTGCGATGCAGAGCCTTTAGCATCTGCGGAATTTCCGCGCCATTTTCCTGCCCGGCAAGCTTTAACTCCAGCACGCGTGCGGACAGCGAAATGGCATTGAGCGGCGTCCGTAAATCGTGCGCGACAAAAGCCAGATACTCTTCGCGACGCCGCTGCACTTCCAGCGCCTGCTGGGTAGCAAACGTCTGTACCGCCAGACCGATGGCACTATCGAGTACGCGATTTAAAATATGAAATGCCTTGCCGTCTAAGCTGAGCCCGTTGCGCTCTGCGAGATCTTGAATACAGCCGCGCAAAATATTGTACTCGGCCACCACCTCGACAATATCGAAACCATCTTGCTGACGCTGCAAGCCGTGCTCCGTAGGACTGCGCTCCAATAGCGCGGCGGCGATCGTCTCATCCGACACGGCTCGAAACGCCGTCACCAGCTCATCCAGGAAAGTCGGGATATGATCGTTGAGCGTCGGTGTATCGAGATGCTGAGCCGAAGGTAGCTGTCGCAATTGCTGTCGCCATTCGCTAATCAGCGCTGCGCGTTGTTGTTCGATAAGGTCGGCGAGTTTTTTGAGATTTTGCACAATCATGTCTTACTCCCAGATGGGGACATAGGTCGAAGCTCAAGCATCTTACTACTCATCGACTTGCCGCGCATGAGATCAACTCATCGGCAAGAGCGCGCAAACTATCAATGCGGACCTATCGATTTAGTTGAAGTGTTAGCCCCATAAACATTAGCTCCCGGTAAATTAGCTCCCAGTAAACTGGAGTACCGCAAATTAATGCTCGGTAAAATCGCACCGACGCGCCCAGCGATCGCTATCGACGGGATCTATCAAACCAAACCGTAGCAGGCTCAATCTCTCATCGACCTCGATACGCCGCACGCGAATACCGCTGCGCGCCAGGCGATCTTCAACCGTCTGCGCCAGCGCCGGCGCCAACTCGATGCTGTTGAATAGGGCGTGCCGCCTTATTGCTTTGTCTTGCGCCCATGCCGAACTTCGTATTAGCTCGGCATTGGCGGCACTGAGTGTCGCCAGTTCGTCGCGCATCCGTTGCTGCCACACGGCATCGCACAAAGCAGCGGTGGCGACGCGCAAGGTCGGACCGGACACTGCCCACGGCCCCACCGCTATTTTTAGAGGCTCGGCAATGGCATCCACGCAGAAAGCGAAGCCGCAGCGCACGCCGGCCAAGCCAAAAAACTTACCGAGCGAACGCAGCACGATTAGCCCTGGCAGCTGCGTATGCGCCGCGACGCTGTACTCCGGCGTGGGATCGATAAAAGCTTCGTCGACGATCAACCAGCCGTCGGTGGCAGCCAACTGCATGCGCCAATTCAATAACTGCTCAGGGCTGACCAACAGCCCGAGTGGATTGTGCGCGTTAATAACAATCAGCACATCGATAACGCCTTCTCGCAACAGCACCTCGATATGCGCCGGCTCGCGCGGATCGTAAAATACAATTTCATGCCCGGCCCAGCGCCAGCGAAAAGCGTGCTCGCTATAACCGATACTCGGTACCGCGACGCGGCAGCGGCGCTGCGTTATTTGCGCACGCACCAGCGGCAGCCATTGAATCAACACCTGCGAGCCGGCTGCCGCGATTGGTAGCACCGGCGCCGCGCAATAATTTTTCGCCGCCGCGCGCAACTCAGCGTCGCTAAGCGGCAAATGTTGGAACAGCGCGCTGTCGATGGCGCCGATCGGATACGCACGCGGATTGATGCCGGTGGAAAGATCGAGCCAATCCGCGATAGGAATGCCGTAGCGCGCGCTCGCCGCAGCGAGATCGGCGCCGTGCGGTGGCGGCGCTAATTCAACGTCGGTAGGCCAGCAGGAAAAATTATCGCGCATTAACCGTTAACCCAATCTCAATCATCGACTGCAACCATCAATCAAAAACCCATCCGCATTAAATCAACCAATGTATCGTGCCGATAAATAAGACAAGCACACCCAGCCATAGCGCTAAACTTCGGTCGAGCAAATTCAACGCGCGTCGAATATCGTCGGGCTGCGCCACGCGACCGCTGCCGAGCGGCGGTCGCATTTCCGGCACACCGTTATAGATTGCCACGCCGCCGAGTTGTAAACCGAGTGCACCGGCGCCGGCCGCCATCACCGGCCCAGCATTCGGGCTCGACCACAGCGGCGCCTGCGTGCGCCAGCAATGCAGCGCGCGCTGCGTTTGTCCGCTCAATGCATAAGCGATAGCAGTCAGCCGTGCTGGAATATAATTCAGCAGATCGTCGAAGCGCGCGGCGGCCCAGCCGAATTCGTTAAAGCGCTCGGTGCGATAGCCCCACATCGCATCGAGCGTGTTCGCAGCGCGATGCACAACCGCACCGGGCACACCCGCGACGATAAACCAAAACAGCGACGCAAATAATGCATCGCTGCCGTTTTCCAATACCGTTTCCACCGCCGCGCTACTCACCGCCGTAGCATCGGCGCGCTCGGTATCGCGTGTCACGATTCGACTCACGGCCCGGCGCGCCACGACGATGTCGTTGCGCTGCAATGCATTAGAAACCGCCAGCGCATGCTCGCGCAAACTCTGGCGGCCGATCGCCACATACAAAATCACTGCTTGCCCGCATACCTGCAGCGGCCACCACGCCAGAGACAAATAATTCTGCAGCAATAGCGCACCCAATAACGGCGCGCCGATCATACATAGCAACGCCAGCAGCCCGCGCTCGCGGCGCGTTAAGGTCAGCGAAAAAATACTATGCGATAACTCCCTCGCACCCCAGTTGCGCGGCCGGCGCGAATTGTTAGAAATCGCGACCGCGCGATTCAGCTTTTTTTCCAAGGCATTCGCCAGCCGGCCAAAACCCACCAGCGGATGATAGCGGTGCGTTTCGCCGAGCCATTGATCGAGCAACAACGCGAGCGCTATCGCAGCGAGAGTTATCGACATCAGTTTCGATCCATCGCTGCAGCGCCGAACAGATCGGCGCCCGCCAACCAATGCGCAATCAAATCCGGGTTCGATGGAAAATACCAATGCACATATGAAGCGATGATCGAGTCGCTGCAATACACCGCTTCGCCCGGCCGCTCGCTCGGTGTCGATGCGCTCCAGGCAGGTGTCAGCGCGGTTGCGAAACTCGAATAGTGAAACGTGTGGCCGCGCAGCGGTTTAAAACCGGCGACGTCGACCTGCTGTGGCCCGATCGCGCTTAGTCGTTTCGCCATCGTCACGTCGCCCGGCAACGCCCCGAGCATATCGTGTGAATTGCCGTCCAGATCGAGCAACTTATCCGTTAAATACATCATGCCGCCGCACTCGGCGAGCACCGGTTTACCCGCGTTAATATGTGCGCGGATAGCATCCAGCATCACCTCGTTCGCGGCTAATTGAGCGGCATGTAATTCCGGATAACCACCGGGCAGATAAATCGCATCGACCGGCGGTAACTCATCATCGTCGAGCGGCGAAAAAATGTGCAGCCGCGCGCCCATACGCTGCAGCCATTCCAGATTTGCCTGATATAAAAAGCAGAAAGCCGCATCGAAGGCCACCGCAATATTGAGATTGTTTAGTAATGGCTTAACGTCATTAGCCTGCGACGGCGCGACAAACTTCACCACCGCGGGCAATTGCGCCAATGGCGTTTGTTGCAACAAATCCGCCAGCGCATCGATCCGTTCGTCGAGGTCGCCGATTTCGTCGGCGATTTGTAAACCGAGATGACGCTCGGGCAATGTCACCGCTTCGCTGCGCATCACAATGCTGAGCGGCGGTTCGGCCGGCACCGACATGCGCAGCATTTGCTCGTGGCGCGCCGAGGCCACGCGATTGGCGACCGCGCCGATAAACTCGAGGCCTGGGCGATAGGTCATCAAACCGTGCAACAGCGCACCGAAGGTCTGCGCCATCGACGAAGCATTAATTACCGGCAGGATCGGCAGACCGAACTGCTGCGCCAGATCGGCGCTGCTGGGCTCGCCATCGAACAAACCCATCGCGCCCTCGACCAGAATCAAATCGCAGCTCTGCGCCGCTTCGAACAATAAAGCGCGGCAGTGTTCGACGCCCATCATCCAGGTGTCGAGATTGTAAACCGGGTGACCGGAGGCCTGCACCAGCATGGTCGGATCGATAAAGTCGGGGCCGGTTTTAAAGCAGCGCACGCGCAGGCCATTGCGCCGATGCAAGCGCGCCAGCGCCGCGGTGATCGAGGTTTTACCATGCCCGGAGGCCGGCGCCGCAATCAGCATGGCCGCGCAGCGCACGACCGCAGTAGCAGTGCTGCCGGCATCAGCCGCAGTTGGCGCAGATTCGATGTCGATGGGATTGTGCTCCGAGTACTTACCGCCAGAAATTATACGCGAGACACCGTCCGCAACCATCTTTTATACTCGCGACGGCCGGCACCGCGTGCAAAAGCTGACTGGCAGACGTTATTCGATAAAGATAACGATTGGATATTATCCATAGAGAGTTCGAAATGGATAGAACCGTTGGAGAAATGACCATCGCAGACGTGGATTTGAGTGATCGCAACAAAGCACCTGGCTGGGACGCCGCCATCGAGTCACTGGTATTTTATCCCGCGCGACACGACGCCATCTGCGCCGTACATAAACACGTCTTTCGCACGCTATTAGGCCGAGCCGTAACGCCAGAGGATTGCATCGCTTATTTCATCGCCCAACACAGCGCATTTCAAGCCGCCGCGACGGCAAAAATTTTGCGCGACCACATCGCCACAATGAACAGTCTGCATATCAACAGCCGCGATGTGAAGAGACAGTTGTTAGTTGTTAGTTGTTAGCGTATTCGATGGCAGCGCGCTTCACAGCTCGACGACCGAATGCTCTTTTCAAAACGCCGGAAGCACGCTGGTTTATATCGCATGCTATTAGAGAGCGATAAAATCGAAAGAAGCTAACTGGAAAGCGGCACTTATATTGGTCGATATAAAGAAGTTTTGAAAAGAGTATCGGTCGGTGGGCACAGCACCAGCCGTCAGTTTTTATAATGAAAAAACGCGTCGCCTTGTATTAACAGCGACGCGTTTTCTGGTACTGCAGTTACTAAAAATATCGCTAAAACTGTCGGTAATTAACTAACAACTAATCACCAACAACTAACAACTCGTCCTAAAGGACGTCCGGCGGAGTCAAGTTCTCGCGCGCCAGAATTTGCTTGGTGCGGGTGCGCAATGCTTCTTCGCCGCGCTCGTTCAACGGCAGAATCCAGTATGCATCTTTGATCAAGCCTTGATACGTGCTTTCCGCTACATCTTCCGGCGTGGTGATGTCGATGTCCTTGCCGAGGAAATTCTTCATGATCGCCTGCACGTCCTCGGCGCTGTTGATACCGGTATTGACGTTGGCCGGATCGGCCGGCAGGTCGGCGGGACGTACACGGTCGGAACTGTAGATACCGGTGCGCACAATGTTCGGGCCCGGGTACAGGCAGGAGACCTTAATCGGCGAGCCCTGCATCGACAGGTTGTAATACAGCGTCTCGGTGATCGCCGTTACCGCCGCTTTGGTGGCCGCGTAAATCGACGAACCCGGCAGCGAGAACAGACCGCCGTTGCCCGAGCTGGTATTCACCACGTGTGCTTCTTCATTTTGCTCGACCATGCGCGGCAGGAATGCTTTGATACCGTGCACCACGCCCCACACATTTACATTGAAGCCCCACGCCCATTCGTTAAGACCTGAGTCCCACACGTTCTGCGCTTCGCGCGGGCCGACGCCGGCATTGTTGAATAACAAATGCACTTTGCCGAAATGGCTGAAAGCGCGATCCGCCAACGCGGAGACCGATTCGAATTTGGTGACGTCGGTGACATGGCCGATCGCTTCGATGCCCTTGGCGGCAAATTCAGCGACGGTTTTATCGAGTGCACCCTGTTCGATATCGGCGATAACAATTTTGGCGCCTTCGCGACCGAGACGCTCGCCGATCGCGCGACCGACGCCGCTGGCGCCGCCGGTGATGACCGCAACCTTACCTTTAAAATCTTTCATGCTGCTTTTCCTTATAGTGAATGCCCTGAAACAGCGGCGTATCTAATGGCGCAACGGAAATTATTAACCCAGCGGTCTTTATTGCCGGGTTAATAACAAACGCAGGATGCGTTTCATGCGGCATTTGCCGCGTAGACCCAATACATCAGAATGATGTATTGGGTCGCCAGGTTAATAGTTACCAAAGTTTAATCTCCGCACCGGCCGATAAGTTAGCGATCGTCGCGACAGCAAAAGCCGTAACGATCGGCGACCTGAGCCGCGCAACCCTTGCGCCGCGCGGCATCGGCAGAAACCGAGGATCGACCGGTTCGCGATCGACATGGCGGCCGGTATGTAATAACAATCGTCAGGGAAACACAATACCGCGCTGTTTAAAAAAGCTCGGCGTGCTGATCAAAGTGCCGGCCAACGCCTGCGCTTCGGGCTGGGTCGCCAACCAGGCAACGACATCGCCGGTGACCTCCGGCTTGGTCGCCTCGGCGAGGCCGGCGCTGGTCGCCGCGTCGGGACCGAACATCGCCAGCGTAGCCTCGGTGACGGTGAAGCCGGGCTCGACATTGAACGCGAGAATACCGTCGTCCTTATGCTCGACGTGCACGAATTCGCTGATGCGGTGAAAACCGCTTTTCGGCCCGCCATACACGAAACCCCAACCGCCCTTACCGACCGGCACCGGCGGCGCCATGACGGCCGCACCGGAACTCAAACCGATAATGGTGCCCTGCTTCTGTTTCAGCATTACCTTCAAAACCAATTGCGTGATATAGGCCTGATTCACCAGATTGCCGAGCGCACTTTTTTCCAATTGCTCGATATCGAACTCGGCGAATGGATACATTAAACCGGGACCGCTATATAAAGCGTTATTGAGTAATAAATCGATGCGACCGAAGGTTGCCAGCGTCTGCTCGACCACGTTATCCATCGATTTACGATCGAGCACATCCATCGGCACCGCCAACACTTCGCAGCCCAGTGCTTTTACATCGCGCACGGTGGTTTCCAGACTGCCCGGCACCGCCACATGGCGAAGATCGTCGATAAACGGCGTATTCACGCGGCCGTCGCCTTCTTTCACGGTGCGGCCGGTCGCCACGATATCGAAGCCCTGACGCGCCAGACTCATTGCACACGCCTTGCCGATACCGCGCGTAGCGCCGGTCACGATTGCTACTTTACGCATGGGAATATCCTCGAGAAGAAAGTTGTTGGTAGTTGGGTTTTAGTAGTTAGTTAAAGACTGTGGGGTCATTGATTCGTGCCGTCTCTTTCAACAACTAAAACGTAAAAGTCGAGCACTGCAGGCACATGTTTTTGCTCAATTCGATTCCAGTATTTTTATTGATCCACCAAGATAGAAACTTGGAATGAACTTGCTGCCCGGTATTTTAGTAAGTAGTAAGTCTTTAAAAATCGATCGAGCCATAGAGCTTGAAGCTCGAAATAAACTTGGTGGCAGGGTGTAGGGGGGCTCTTTTTCAGGACATGAAGGAGCTCTCTTCGAAGCTGCGAGCGTAATCGATCCGTGAAGCTGACAAGTTCTTCCAGGTCGCTAGCACCGAAGCTACTTAAATGCTTGCCGCCGAGTCCCGCAAAAGACCTCCCCTGCACCCCGCCCTGGCACACACCCTACTGCCTTAAAAAAACGGCGCAGCATTTCTCAATGCTGCGCCGGCAGCAATTAACCTACCGCGCGCACCGGCGAAGGCTCCGCTTCCCACTCCGCATAGAACTGACGGAACCACTTGCGATGCTGGTGAATCGGACCATCGCCATCGCACAATGTTGGATTCTCCAGATACACCTTATGTTCCCAGATCGGAATATCGCCCTCCACCTGCCGCGTGATCTCCGCCTCTGCGCCCATGATCAACATACGCTCGCCGTCGCTGATATTTTTCGGCTGCGTAAACACAAAACGAATCTCGGTGCTGCTATCGGTGATCGGCGTCGAAGTGCCGAGCAGCACCGCATTCACCGCGCCGGTAAAACGTTGAATCGCTTGTCCGGCACCGGTGACGATCGACTCGAGATGGCCGGGAGTCATATTGCCGGAAAGATCGAGCGAACCGTCGGGCAGAATCGCCGGCGCCTGCAGATCGTAGCGCGCGGTGCGCTTATGGCCCTCGGTGACCAACTCGCCATCGGGCTGGCGCGCGCCGTGCACGTAAATAAAATGCGCGGAATCGGCGGCGTTTTCCTGAATCTCTTGCAACGTGGTGTTGATCGTCCAACTGCGGCACTCGCCCACCAGCCAATCATCGGAGGAAAACTCGGACAGTTCGGGTACCTCGTAGGTCGGTGCGATGCGATTCGGGTGATACCACGCCCAGATCATTTGATTGCGCTCGACGGTCGGATACGCACCGACCGCATCTTTACCGCCGGTCACTTTCGGCGGCATATTTTTCGCGTACGGTACCTTGGTGCATTGACCGCCGCCGTTAAACTCCCAACCGTGGAACGGACAAGCGATACTTTCGCCGTGCACTTTGCCGCCGTGGCCAAGATGCGCGCCGAGGTGTGGGCAAAATGCGTCCAATAATTTAGGCTCGCCGGATTCGGTGCGGAACAACACCAACTCGCGGCCGAAATAATGCAGCGGCTTAACTTCGCCGGCTTTCAAATCGGAGGTTATCGCGACGCAAAACCAACCGAACGGAATGGGGAACGAGTAGCGCTTATTCATGCTGTTAATCCTCTCTGTTTCTACTAACGTGTTTGTATTTAAGGTACGTATCTATTGCACGCATCAAACGCACGGCAATCGAGCTCAAGAGAGCTGCTACAGCCAGAAATGACGGGACTCGCGTATACTTTACAGCCTGTCAATATGCCTATCGTGGAGACACCTTTACATCATGTCAAGTTTTGCTGCAGAATCGACCCCGGCTTCGACCAGCCCGAATGCGCTCGCTCCGGCTTCGGCGGCGAAGATTCGCATCCTCGAAGCCGCCCATAGCCTGATGCTACAGGGCGCGCCGCGCGCCTCGATGGCCGAGATCGCGCAGGCCGCCGGCATTTCGCGACAGGCCGTCTATATGCATTACGGCACGCGCGAAGCGCTATTGACCGCGCTGAATCAACACCTGACGCAAACCTTCGGCATCGCCGAAGAACTGCAGCGCATCGCCGCCTCGGCCACCGGCATCGAAGCATTGCGCGCGTCGGCCTCGTTTCAGGCGCGCCTGTATCCGAAAGTATGGGCGGTGGTACGCGCGCTCGAAACGGCGCAGGGCAACAACGATGAGGATGCGGAGCGCGTGTGGCAGGCGCAATTGCGCAACGATTTGGCGGGCTGCAAGATCACTGTCGAACGACTGGATCGGGAGCAATTATTGAAGCCCGGACTCGATGTCGATACCGCCACCGATTTGCTGTGGGCGCTGACCTCGATTCCGCTCTGGGAAGAATTGGTGTTGCAGCGCGGCTGGAGCGCGCAGCGCTACGAACAACACGTCGCCGATTTGTTGATCGCGGCCCTGATTAATAAAACGAAGAGCTGACCGCAATAAGCGGCACCGATTGCGGCAATTGCCGCGCAACGACCATTACGGAGTAACCGCCTATGTTTTTGCGATTCGCCATCCGCGATCTGATGTTACTGGGTATCTGCTTACTGAGCTGGCAACTGAATATGTCCGCAATGGCCTCGGCCAATGTATTGAGCGCGATTCTGTGCGGCACAGTAACCGTGATCCTGACGGTATTAACCTCGTATGAATTTCACGAATGGGGGCATCTGAGCGGCGCGCTCGCGACGGGCGCCGTAGTGCACGCACCGAAACCGTTGATTCACCAATTTCTGTTTCATTTCGATGGGCAAAAAAATAATCGCCAACAATTCGTCGGCATGTCGATCGGCGGTCTCGCCGCCAGCGTCGCCGTATTGATCGTGTTACTGATGATATTGCCGCTATCGACCTGGTCGGCAAAAATCGCGCTGGGCATTATCGTTCTCGGCATCATCGCCACCTTCCTGCGCGAAGTGCCCGAAGCGTGGCGCGTACATCGCGGTATCGCGGTGCCGACCGGTCCGGTTTACGAACCATTCTGAACCGCTATTCAACAGTTGCGAAGACCAGATTGCAGGCCTGAAGTCGCTGTCATCGTTCCGATCGCGTGCCGGTCCGATCGGTTACTCGCGTATCGCTGCGGCTTGTGATTTTATCGACTGAAAATAACCTCCTCTAATCACCGAATTGATTCTCCGAATAAATTTTTACCCGCGACACCTACATTTTTACAACGGCTACCAATGCTCCGCCCGCCTCCCGCTCCTGCCGTATCGCCGTTAACCTTTGAGATATCGAACAAATTTCTAAAAATCCGCATCGTTCAAAAAATATATGGATATTGGCGAGCATATTGCAAAGCTCGTTGACCGCGCCGGAAAATTCCTATGGATAGTGCATCGGTAAATGCCCATTAACCCGCGCAAAATTAATTATCGAATCGAGATAAAGAAGCGGATAGTAGCGCAGGCAAATAACCTCAGGATCATTTTATAGAACGCCCTATAGAACGAACACAGCATGGAGCCCGCAAAATGATCAGCAATTACGCGCAAACGACCTCTCTCAATACGGAAATCGTCGAGCTTATCGCCGCGTATAGAGAAATACGTCGGCAAACCGAGACGCTCTGCCAGCCGCTGGAAATCGAGGATTACGGCGTGCAGGCGATGCCGTCGGTCAGCCCGGTCAAATGGCATCTTGCGCATACCAGTTGGTTCTTCGAAACTTTTATCTTGCTGCCCCATTATGCGCGCTATAAACCGTACAACCCGGCTTTCGCACAGCTCTTCAATTCGTATTACCGCGGCGTCGGTAAATTTTTAGCGCGCGAGTTGCGCGGCATTTTATCGCGGCCGACCGTGGCGGAAATCTATCGCTATCGCGCCGCCATCGACGAGCAAATGCTGACGCTTTTATCGAATTGCACGACGGCTACGCAGCGTGAATTGAGCGCGCTGGTATTATTGGGATTGGCGCACGAACAACAGCATCAAGAGTTACTGCTGACCGACATAAAATATAATTTTTCGCAAAACCCCCTACTGCCGTCCTATATGAAGGGCTCGCCGGCAATCGACCATTCGCTATTCGGCGGCATGCTCTTCAATAGCCTCCCCAGATTGCATTGGCTAAATTTCGATGCGGATTCCTGCGAGCTAGGCCACAGTGGAACGGCATTTTGTTTCGATAACGAATTGCCGCGCCACCGGGTATTAATGGTGCCGTTCATGCTCGCGAGCCGGCCGGTCAGCAATGGCGAATATCTGCAATTTATGCGCGACGACGGCTATTGTCGCCCCGAGCTATGGCTATCCGATGGCTGGCTGGAGCGCGAGCGACACGACTGGAGCGCACCGCTTCACTGGCAAAGAGAGGGGCAACCGGAGGGAAAAAAGGCAGGGAACAAGGAAGACCAACAACACGATAGCAAGTGGAATGTATTCAGTCTGCATGGCCAGCGGCCGATGAACCCGGCCGAGCCGGTCTGCCACATCAGCTATTACGAGGCGGATGCGTATGCGCGTTGGGCCGGTGCCCGATTACCGACCGAAGCGGAATGGGAGCATGTCGCCGCCGGCGAAGAAATTTGCGGTCATTTTGCCAACGATGGCGTGTTACAGCCGCGCCCTGCCGCAAAACAAGATAATTCATTGCAGCAATTATTCGGCGACGTCTGGGAGTGGACCGCTTCGGCATACGCGCCCTACCCGGGATTTCGCGCCAGCAGCGCGCCGATCGGCGAATACAACGGCAAGTTTATGTGCAATCAGATGGTATTGCGCGGCGGCTCTTGCGCCACCACGCGCGAACATATGCGCGCCAGCTACCGCAACTTTTTTTATCCGGCCGATCGCTGGCAATTCTCCGGCGTTCGCTTGGCGCGCTCGGCAAGCTAGGTTTTAGGTTTTAGGTTTTAGGTTTTAGGTTTTAGGTTGAACAGCTTAAAACACAGCTTTGGCGTTTAGCACCAAGCATTTAACTAACTACTAAAACCTAACTACCAACTACTAAGAAATAAAGGAGAAGACCTGTGCTGACCACGTTAACCGTTGCCAAATCAAAAACTTCCCGCCCACATTTTTATAGTTATCCCATCGATCAACAATCCGCCACGCAGGACATCATCGCCGGATTGCGCCAACCACAAAAAACATTACATCCAAAATATTTTTACGACGCTAAAGGCGCAGAGCTGTTCGACCAAATAACGCGCCTACCCGCGTATTACCTGAGCCGCGCCGAACATGAAATATTGCGGTGCTACAGCGCTGCGATCGCCGCGCACGCCGGGCCGGAAAGCGTATTGATCGAGCCGGGCTGCGGCACCTGCGATAAAGTCGAATGGCTAATACCCAGCTTGCGGCCGCGCGTCTATGTGCCGATCGATATTGCGCAGACCTGCTTAAATAGCGCTGCACAGCGCGTAGCGGCAAAATTTCCGGGGCTCGAATGCCACGCCATCAACGCCGACTTCAGCGTCGACTTCGCCCTACCGCACGGTCTGCCTCATGGCAAACGCATCGCGTTCTATCCCGGATCGAGCATCGGCAATTACGAGCCCGCCGCAGCGCGAAGTTTTCTACGGCGCCTGCGCAACCTGGTCGGTAGCGACGGCGGCCTACTGATCGGCGTCGATCTGCAAAAACAAGCCGGGCGGCTAAACGCCGCCTACAACGATAGCCAAGGCATCACCGCCACTTTTAACCGCAATATTTTAAACCACGTCAACCGCCTGACCGGCAGCGGCTTTGCACCGGAAGCGTTCGATCATATCGCATTCTACGATGGGCAATTGGGGCGCGTAGAAATGCATTTACGCAGCCGGCATGCGCAGCATATCGCCATCGATGGCGAGCGCATTTCGTTCGCTGCCGGCGAAACTATTCATACCGAAAATTCGTATAAATACACCAGCGTATCGTTTTGTGAATTAGCGGCAACCGCGGGCTTTGATCATGAACAGACATGGTACGATGCGGACCGGCTTTTTTCCGTGCACTATTTTTCTACGCACGACCTCCCCGCCAGTTTGCTGCATTAAAAGAATATGCGCCCTTCACTTATGAAGAGAAAAGCACTCCATTGTACTTTCTGGACCGATAGCATCATCGGTCCACATAAAATTTCCCCGGGCAACTGGCAACTTCAGTTTTTCAAGCGATAACCGGTTTTAAATATCCAACCGATCAAAGCCAGACATAGCAACATAAAAACCAGCGTCATGCCGATGCTGACCGCGACGTTGACATCCGCGATGCCGTAAAAACTCCAGCGAAAACCGCTGATCAGATACACCACTGGATTGAGCAGCGTAATTTTCTGCCAAATCGGCGGCAACATGCTGATCGAATAAAAACTGCCGCCGAGAAAGGTTAGCGGCGTGACGATCAGCATCGGCACAATCTGTAGTTTCTCGAAGCCGTCGGCCCATACACCGATGATAAAGCCGAATAAACTGAAGGTGATCGACGTCAACATCAGAAAAGCGATCATCCAGAGCGGATGCTCGATATCGAACGGTACGAATACGCGAGCCGTGGCCAGAATAATCGTGCCGAGAATGACCGACTTGGTTGCGGCGGCACCGACATAACCCAGCAATATTTCCACATACGAAATCGGCGCCGACAAAACCTCGTAGATCGTGCCGGAATACTTTGGCATAAAAATCCCGAACGAAGCGTTTGAAATACTTTCGGTCAGCAGTGCCAACATAATCAGGCCCGGCACGATAAACGCGCCGTAACTGACGCCGCTGATCGACACCATATGCGCGCCGATCGCCGAGCCGAACACGACAAAATACAGCGAAGTCGAAATCACCGGCGAAGCAATGCTCTGCATCAGTGTGCGCCAGGTGCGCGCCAGTTCGAATTTATAGATCGCGCGAATCGCGTACATATTCATGAATGATCACTACCTTTTGTTAATGGTCGCTGACCAGGCTGACAAAAATATCCTCGAGCGAACTCTGCGAGGAATGTAGATCCTTGAAATCGATACCGTGCTCGCCGAGCTGGCGCAGTAAATCGGCGATGCCGGTCTGCTCGTGCTGCGCGTCGAAGGTGTATACCAGCGCATTGCCTTCCTGCGATAGTTCGAGCTGATACGCGCCGAGCGCCGGCGGGATCTGCGCCAATGGCTTTTGCAGATAGAGCGTCAACTGTTTCTTGCCGAGCTTATGCATCAGCGCGGTCTTATCCTCGACCAGAATCAACTGTCCCTTACTGATCACGCCGATGCGATCGGCCATTTCCTCGGCCTCCTCGATGTAGTGGGTGGTCAAAATAATCGTCACACCGCCCGCGCGCAGCTCGCGCACCATCTGCCACATGTCGCGCCGCAACTCGACATCGACACCGGCGGTCGGCTCGTCGAGAAATAAAATCTGCGGCTCGTGCGATAGCGCCTTGGCAATCATCACGCGGCGCTTCATGCCGCCGGATAAGGCCATGATGCGCGAATCGCGTTTATCCCACAGCGATAAATCGCGCAGCACCTTTTCGATATAGGCGGGATTCGGCGGCTTGCCGAACAGGCCGCGACTAAAGGTAACCGTCGCGCGCACGGTTTCAAAACCGTCAGTGGTGAGTTCTTGCGGCACCAGACCGATCTTCTGCCGCGCCGCGCGAAAATCGTCGATGATATTGTGACCATCGGCGATCACCGTGCCCGTGGTCGGGTTGACGATGCCGCAGATAATGCCGATCAATGTAGTTTTACCGGCACCGTTCGGCCCAAGCAGCGCAAAAATTTCGCCGCGACGAATGTCGAGATCGATATTTTTTAGCGCTTGAAAGCCGGTGGCGTAGGTTTTGGTGAGATTTTTGATTGAAATGATCGACGGCACGCGATCGGCACTCCTCAATCTATGCTGCGTAAATTGGATAAGTCGAGAGGGACTTATTGTAATACTGTTTTAGCGTAACCGGTGTATCAATTACGCGATCCTCGATTGTAGGTCGGACTTTAGTCCGACATTCTCTGCGACGACCATTGTGCCGGACTAAAACCCTACTATTTAGTCGTATAAGAATGAATTAAATCGACAGCTCATTGAGCTTTTTTTAATTATTTTTTTGCTATCGCGATCAGTGCAGCCTGCAGGCGAGTTGCACCGTCGTCCGCGCCGATCGGGTCTGGACTTTTCTGCGCCTGTTGGAGCCGAAGCTCCTCTGAGCGACGACGAGGTCGCTCAGATTCTCGCTGCTATTCCTCCAATGACATCAAGCACGCCCCGTCCCAGACGCAGAAAAGTCCAGACCCGATCACCGCCAATTCCTAGCGGCTCATAGAATTTTTTAAAAAAAATAAAACAAAAGAAGCAATGTAGGGCGCAATAAGCACCGCGCATTGCGCCGTATACTGAGCCTCCAAACTGGCGCAATGTCCTTCGGTTATTGCGCCCTACGTTCTCGAACAATCCAGTTCGGACTTCAGTCCGACTTTTATCACCACCGATCATCGTGTCGGACTAAAGTCCGACCTACAGCGCCTTACCCTACGGCGCAGAACCGTAGGGTGGATCATTCGATCCACCTTTCGTTCGACTCGATAAATCGACCGGTGGGTCGGATGACCCACCCTACGACTTTTGCGGAATTGTTGTCCCCTTCAGCAGCGAAGCTGCTAGAAGGCCCCAACGCGGCAGTCGATTTTCCGAAAGTGCTACTTTCGGAAAATCGAGTAGTCGCCAACTAATTAGTTGGCGACCTGACGCTGTTGGAAGATCCCGGCGAGGGCCAACTTCTTTTGGTTACTTTTCTTTTTGGAAAAGAAAAGTGACTCGCCAGCAGGCGAAACCTGAAAAAATTAATAAAATAACCTCATCGATCAAGCCTGCTCTACGAAGTAAAAAAACCTCACCCATAAACCAATGGCGCCTTCAAATGCACCCGCGTAATCAAAGCAGACTTCACCTCCGCCTGCTGCTGCAAATCACACTCCTGCAACCAAACCACCTCACCCGCTACCAACGCTGCAATCGGTACCCCATCGCGATATAAAATGCGATTGCCGGTCAACGCAGCGACCTTCGTACCCGGCGTAAGGATGCCGACTAAATTAAGCGGATCGACGCCGCTGATACCGATCAATTGCTCGTTATGCTCCTGGCGACGAATCGCGCGCAGCGCGTTGAGCGCATCGGGCAACGCAAATTGTTCGCCGCTGACGCCGACCACGAAGCGGCCGCCGCGAATCTCGCCGCGCGCCTCCAGGCGCCGCAGTACGCGCAGCATATCGCGCCACGGCGGCAGCCAGTTCGCTTCGCGCGCCAGAATTCGCCAGAAAATCACACCGTAACGCCGCAGCAGCGCGCGCACGATATGCTCGACCACAGCGTCGCTATCGACATTGCCCGCGCGCACCAGCGACCAGCGGCCGGCGTCTTGAATGCCGAACAATGCAGTGCGTTGTCTTTGCTTTTGTCGCCTTCCTGAATGGGCGCCCGAAAACGATTTACGTTTATCGAGCGGAATCAACAACGCACGAATGCCGGCGAAACTATCGGATACCACCCTGCCCTGCGCGACCAATTCCGCCAACGCTTCTTCGGTTTCGCTCGGCAATAGCCGCGCGCCGTCGGCTATTTCATCGAAGAACGAAGCGCCGTGCGCCGTTAAAAATTCAAACACGCCGCTGGCGCGCGAACTCAGCTCGGGCAAGGCTTCGTCGGTTTTTGTTGCACCGCTACTCGTCAAACCATTCACCAAACCATCGGCTGCGCCGCGCCAAAAAGCCTGATTGCGCCGATTCAACAATGCGATCGGCGTGGTGCGTACCGGGCCGGCGCGCTTCGCGCCGCTGTCGGTATTTTTCGGCCGCGTCAGCCGCGCCCAACCGGCGCGCCCGGATAAACATAAATCGTCGAGCCAGTTCGAGCGATAATCCTGTAGGCGCGCCGGCAGAATTTCCGTCTCCCACGCGCCGGCCGGCGCCTCGAAGCCTTCCAGATCGCCGAGCAAGCCCGCCAACGCTTCCGAGCCTTCCTTGCGGTTGGCGTCGCCGACGTGCTGCCACGAAAACAGGAAGCGCATAAAATCCTGCGTCGTGACCGGCTCGATTTCCTTGCGCAGGCGATTGATCGTGTAGCGATGGATGCGCGCCAATAAACTGCGCTCGCACCATTCTAAAAGCTCCACCACATCGTCGGTTTTTCCTGTATCGCTGAGTGCGTTATCGCTGATGTCGGATTCGTCGGTCATGCGCCGATCGGTAAACTGACCGCGCAATACAAAACCTTCCTGCTCGAGCTGCAACACTGCGCTGTCGATTTCGCTGACTGGTAGTTCCAGCGGCGCCGCCAGGCTGTCGGCCGTAACGGGACCGAGCATTTGCAAACGACCGCGCACGATTTCCAACAGCGCCTCGTCGCGCGTAACTACTGCACTGGCATAGGGCTCCGGCACGACAATACGCGCCGGTACTTTTACGGACGGAAATACCGCTAACCAGCGCGGCAGGCGCTCCACGGCGATCCATAATTTGGTTTTATTTTTACTCGCAGGCAACGCCAGCAATACCGCACGCCGCGCTGTTTGCAGCGTCGCCAGCAATTCGCTCCAACCGGCATTGCGCTCGACTTCGTCCTGCGTCAGAAAACCGCACCACATCAACACATCGTGCAGCTCATCGAAATTATCGGCGCCGGGAAACGCCTCGAAGCGCACGCGCTCGATCGCCTGCGGATCGAGCCGACCGAGATCGTCGGCGCTATTCGGATCGCGCCAGCGGCGCGCCATCACCGCCTGTGTGCGGCGCTCCTCCAATGGCGCATCGTCGAGAAAGGCATAGGGCCGCGCGCTTAATATCTGCAAAGCCAGTGGCGACGGCTCGGGCAGATCGCGCGCGACGATATGAATTTTTTTGCTTTCGATATTTTTCAGCAGGCGAATCAGACCATCGATATCCATCGCCTCCTCGAGACAATCCTTTAAGGTCTGCGCCACCAGTGGATGATCCGGGATTTGCCGATCGCCGACGATATTTTCGCCGCAGGCGATTTGATCGGGAAAAATATCGGCGAGTAAATCCTCGGCGAACATACGCTGCAGTTGCGGCGGCGTTTTTTTGCCGCCGCGAAAGCGCGGTATCGCCAGTGCCACGCCGACATTCCAACGCCAGCGCGCGGTGAACATCGGCGCATCGAGCAGCGCCTGGATCAACACATCGCGCACGCTGCGCGAATTTAAATAGGCTGCAACCTCTTCGAGCGGAAAACTATGGCTGGTACTGAGCGACAGAATAATGGAGTCCTCGGTCGCGGCAGCCTGCAATTCGAAATCGAATTTGCGGCAGAAGCGCTTGCGCAGCGCCAGACCCCACGCGCGATTGATGCGGCTGCCGAACGGCGCGTGGATAATAAACTGCATGCCTCCGGTCTCGTCGAAAAAGCGCTCGAAGATAATCGTATCCCCGGTCGGCAGAGCGCCGAGCGCGGCTTTCGCGGCCCATAAATAATCGACTAATTGCTGCGCCGAGGCGCGATCGATACCGACATCGTCGAGCAGCCACGCCAAAGCAATATCGAGTTCGGGTTGCGCCGCGATATGCTCGTGCACGCGGGCGACCGCCACTGATAATTCATCGCTGCGGCCCGGCGCTTCGCCGAGCCAGAACGGAATGCTCGGCGGTAGCCCGCGCGCATCCTCGACGCGCACGCGTCCCGCTTCGACGCGCACGATCCGATACGAAGTGTTACCCAATTGAAAAATATCGCCGGCCAGACTTTCGACGGCGAAATCTTCGTTGACGGTGCCGACCACGATGCCCTCCGGTTCGAGCACCACGTTGTAATCGGCGTTGTCGGGAATCGTGCCGCCGGAAGTCAACGCGGTCAGACGCGCGCCCTTGCGACCGAGCAAACGTTGATTAACGGCATCGCGATATAAATACTGACGCGATACGCCGCGCTTGGTGCCGAAACCTTCGACCAGCATCGTTACGATTTCATCGAAGGCCGCGCGCGTCAGTTCGCGATACGGATTGGCACCGCGCACCAACTCGAATAATTCGTCCTCCTGCCATTCCCGCGCGGCGGTTTCGGCGACGATTTGTTGCGCCAATACATCGAGCGGTTGCTGCGGAATAATCAGCCGATCCAATTCGCCGCGCCGCACCGCGTCGAGCAGCGCGACGCATTCGCACAACTCGTCGAGCGATAATGGAAACAGACGCGCCTTCGGCGTGCCGCCGACCGAGTGACCGGCGCGGCCGGCGCGCTGTAAAAAGGTCGCGATCGAGCGGCACGAGCCGATCTGGCAAACCAGATTCACATCGCCGATATCGATACCCAGCTCGAGCGACGCGGTAGCCACCAGCGCCTTCAATTGGCCGTTCTTCAAGCGCTGCTCGGCATCGAAGCGGCGCTCTTTCGATAAACTGCCGTGATGCGCCGCGACATTCTCCTTGCCGAGCCGCTCGGATAAATGCCGCGCGACGCGCTCGGAGTGACGCCGCGTATTGACGAAGATCAGCGTCGTCGTATGGTCGTTCACCAGACCCGCGAGCTGATCGTACAGCTGCTCCCACACTTCGTTCGCCATCACCGCCTGCAGCGGCGACGGCGGCACGACGATTTGTAAATCGCGCTGCCGCTGATGGCCGCTATCGATAATCGCGCAGTTTTTTACTTCGCGCTTACTGCCAATTAAAAAGCGCGCGACCTCTTCGATCGGATTCTGCGTGGCGGATAGACCGATGCGCTGCAATGGCTGGGTCGTCAGCGCCTGCAAGCGCTCCAGCGACAGTGCCAAATGGCTGCCGCGCTTGCTGCCGGCCAGCGCATGAATTTCGTCGACGATGACACTGCGCACGCTCGCTAGCATTTGTCGGCCCGATGCGGAACCGAGCAACACATACAACGATTCCGGCGTGGTGATGACGATATGCGGTGCGCGCTTGCGCATCGCCTGGCGATCGCTCTGCGTGGTATCGCCGGTGCGCACCATGGTGCGAATTTCGAGCGGCGCGTGGCCCTGACGCGCCATTTCATCGGCGATTCCCCGCAGCGGCATTTCGAGATTTTTTTCGATGTCGTTGGATAAGGCTTTCAGCGGCGAGACGTACAGCACGAAAGTTTTATCGGGCAGCGCCGCGCCGGGAAATAAGCAACCTGGCTGCGGCGTTTCGATACCGTAACGAATCAATTCGTCGATCGCGCTCATAAACGCCGCCAGCGTTTTACCGGAGCCGGTCGGCGCGGCGATCAGCACATCGCGACCGGCGCGAATCTGCGGCCAGGCCTGCGCCTGGGCCGGCGTCGGCTGCGCAAAGGTACGCTGCAGCCAGCCCGCGACCACCGGATGAAAGAGAGAATCTAGCATTGACTCTTTATGCTGCTGTCGGCTCATAAATTCAAGGACGCTGGCTGTGGAGATTTAGTGAGCGGTTTAGTGGGAACAACCGAAAAACGACAATGCTGCCATTGACAGGCCCGCCACCCTCAACTACTGTGTTTACGTACAGCTGTCACTATATACAGCCCTGAGCAACACATTACTACAGTCCATAGAAACACTACAACACACGAACACCACAACCCATCCAGAACAGGCACAGCAAAATGCAAGACACACTTCTTTTACGCGGCTGCCAAGCGGGCCTTCTCGTCGGCGGTATGTTATTGATTTTAATCGGCGCCGGTGTAAGCACAGCGCTGATCAGACCGCTGGCATTGCTGGCGGTATCAGGCGCGATCGCCGGCTTGATCCACGAAGGCAGGATGCGCAGCCGCGGCCAGGGTGACGGCATTGTGGCGGTACTGCTGCCGATCGCCGGCGCATTATCGGGCACGTTTATTTTGGTGAATTAGCATTCGGACAAGTGCATTAAATCGATAATGGCGCCGACCTAGCGAGCAGTTTGCGGTCGATTCTTTTTAGCGCCTGTCTTGCGTCTCAAGAAAGCTAACAGCCACCGCTCATCGCGCCGCAACCCACGCGAGGATTCCATGACCTTCACCTGCTGCAATAAATCGCGGTTAAGACCGCGCGCTAGATAGGCATCTAAAATAGTGGGATGTATATAACAGCGTCGGCAGATGGCCGGTGTATTGCCGAGTGTCGATGCGACTTCTTTAATGACTTGCACGGTATTGCTCTTTGCTTCGGCAGCGCTGCTGAAATCATCGAGCGCGGCGAGCCCGCTGGCCGCTAATAATGTACCGGCCCAGGTGCGAAAATCTTTCGCGCTGAATTCGTCGCCGATTATTTCTTGAATATAGCCGTTGACATCGCCGGAACCAATGGCGTGCCGCTCGCCCTGCTCGTCGACATATTGAAATAACTCCTGACCCGGCAAGTCTCGGCAGCATTTAACGATACGTGCCAATTTTTTATCGGTGAGCGTTATTTCATGGTGTTGATTGCTTTTGCCCCGGAAGCTAAATATCACACGACTACCGGCGATTTGAATATGGCGATTGCGCAATGTGGTCAAACCATACGATTTATTGCTGCGCGCATATTCATCGTTACCGACGCGAATCAAAGTGCTTTCCAATAATTGCACGACTAACGCCAGCACCTTCTCTCGACACAACGAAGGGCGCGCCAAATCGCGCCGCACCCGGCTCCGCAGCTTGGGTAGCGCACTGCCGAAGGCCAGCAAGCGACTATATTTATCGGCGTCGCGGGTTGCACGCCAAGCCGAATGATAGCGGTATTGTTTGCGGCCGCGCGCATCGCGCCCGGTCGCCTGTAGATGACTATTTTTATACGGACTGATCCAAACCTCCGTATAAGCGGGCGGGATCGCCAAACTATTTATGCGTTGCAACTCATCCGCACTGGTTAGCAAGTGGCCATCGACATCGTAATAGCGAAACTTGCCGTTGGCCTTTCTACGCGAATATCCCGCCCCGCTATCGTCGACGTAGCGCAACCCCATCTGTTTCGCCGCATCCTGCGCACAGCTTTTTTCCTGTGCAACAGCACTAATTCTTTCTGAGGTAACAATTGGCGAATTCGTGGTGCTATCCATGTGGATCTCGTGCAGATTCAATAAGGTTACGAAAACCTATGCAGAATTTCACTAAAGGAGCCAACTCATGGCTTTTTCTTAAATTTGAGACGCGAGCCTTAAGAGCATCTAAAAATGGAAGCACTGCACGCGACAGAGCGGAATGCTGTAGGTCCTGATGGGGACGTAAGCGCGCAGGGATGCGCGCGCCCGAGCCTAACAGGACGTTTGTTTTCGGCGTTCCCCAGCAGGACCTACAGTATTGCGCCAACCAAGAACGCCGAAGTTCATTTTGTAAGACGCTCTAAGCCTTTCCTCTAGGCTCGCGATGAATCAGTGATAGTCCGGGCCAGGGCCGGATAAATTATAGAATTTGCGCAGCGACGCGGTAAAAGTCGTATCCGCAAAATTCGGCCAATGATCCTTATCGAAGCCAGGCGCATTTTCCAGCTGCTTCTTATCCACGTTCAATATAAAACGCTTGTTGCCGGTATCGAGGGTCAAGGCCTCCCACGGTACTGCGAACAGCTTTTTACCCATCCCCAAAATTCCACCGAACGACAACACGGCATAGGCTATCGAGCCATCTCGCGTATCGAGCATAATCTCTTTAATATCGCCCAGACTTTCCTCGTCGTTGTTATAGACGTTGTCGCCGATCAATGTATTCGCGCCCATCAGCAGCGGGCCCGGACCCGTGTTGGAAACATTCTTGTACATACCGTAAGTGTCGCGGTCCATATAACTCATGATAAAACCCTCTCGATAAAAGTACGACTGACTGCAGAAGTAGAGCTTTTATTTCCAACGCCTTCGCTGGATGGTTAGGTGTGTTGCAAGGTCTGTGCCCGGGAGTTGAATCCATGTCGCTGAGAGCGATTGCGGAGAATTTTTCTGCGTTGAGGCGATAAAGACAGCCCACTTTCCCTATATTCGCTGTTACTTTCCTTATATTCATTGCGGACTGATCGCAAAAACTTCCGCTGTTACGCGTGCATCAATGCAATTTGAAAAATCAGCCGTAAATAGTACTTCGGCCCGTAGTAAGATTTACAAAAATCGCCAATTGCTAAAAATTTATACCTACGCGGTGAATAAACATACCGCGTGCGCGATTGCACCAACCGTACAATGCAACCACGCAACCATTAATAATTGTAAGTAAGCGATACGCGTACCGTGCGCGGCTCCAGCGGATGGAAATGACGATCTTCGACGCCCGCCGCCGGTTCGCCCTGCAAGCGCGAGGTATAGTAATAGTCGATATCGCTGACTTCTCGATCGAACAGATTGAAAACATCCACCGTCGCCTTCAAATCGCTCGTCAGTCGATAGCCGCCGCGCAAATAAGCCAGTGTCGTCGACGTAAGGTCTGAGTGTGTCGCAGACCTAGGGCTTGAGTACGCCGCAGACGTAAGACCTAGTGCGTCGCAAACGCTGCGAGTAATTTAAAAATATCTACGCGTTAAAACGCTGCTTAATTTAAAATATATCCGACAGCGTTTCAGATCACCTCCGCTCTCATCTTTAACGCCATCGACTATCGAAACCTTCGGCATACCTATGGATATCTCGCCATATTGCGTCATTGGCATGCACTTCTCTTTATTTTAAGAGTTATATTTAAAATAAATCAGGTAAAAAAAACTTCCTACTGCGAAAAAATCTATTGAAACCACGCGGCTTAATCGAATTGAGCCGAGTTTAATGAATCGATTCGAACGATTAAAAAAATGCTACGACTGCAGCGCTTTTTCGATGGCATTCAATAGAACTTGATCGTCGAGCGGCTTACATAAATACGCCGAGGCGCCGGCCTGCAAGCAGCGAGTCCGCATCTCCGGTTCGTCGTGCGCGGTGATGATAATCGTGGGTAATTGCGCGCCGAGCTGCGTTAAGCATTGCATTAACTCGAGTCCGTTCAGGCCCGGCATTTGCAAGTCCAACACAATACAAGCCGGCGGTTCGGAGCGCCATACCGAGAGAAACTCCTGCCCCGACGCGTAGGCCCGCGCGTTCATTCCAGCGGAGCGCAAAAGACGCAGCAAGGCCCTGCGAATTTGCTCTTCGTCATCGATAATGGCAATGGAAAAGTTAGGCTTAGGCATGCGCGATTTATAGCAGATGCCAAAGATCGATGTTATTGGACCTTGGTCTTATAGCGCCCTCGCAACGGGTGTATGCTCGGTCAGCCGCGTCGCCATGCGCACTAACTCGGCCAGACTGTGCGCCTGCATTTTTTGCATCATATGACCGCGCTGAACTTTGATGGTTTTCTCCGCAGTGCCCAATTGCTGGGCGATTTGCTTATTCAACAGACCCGCCACCACGCCGCAAAAAACCTGCTGCTCGCGCGTGGTCAGGGTAGCGTATTTGGCCTTTAACGCCGCCAACTCCAGACGCTCGCTGCGCCGCTGGTCGGCGCCGGATACCGCGGTGTTAACGGCGTTCAGCAGCAAGTCGGCATCCACGGGCTTGGTGAGAAAATCGACCGCCCCGCCCTTCATCGCATCGACGCTGACCGCGATATCGCCGCGGCCGCTCAGGAACACGATGGGGCAAGAATGCCCCGATGCGCTGATGCTGCGCTGCAGCTCCAGACCGTTGATTTCCGGCATGGAGAAATCGACGATCATGCAATCCACGGCATCGCCGTCGTAGCGCTCGAGAAACTCCCTGGGCGACTGCGAGCTATGCACATTATAACCAGCGCCCTCCAACAGGCGGGTCAACGCTCGCAGTATCGCCGGCTCATCATCGACCACATAAACGTTGGCGCTGGTTTGCATAGTATTTCTCCTTGAATATGCTCTGTGTACCCGTACACCTTAAGTATTCGCAACCGGCAATGTGACATGAAAACTGGCACCGCCGTTTATATTGTTTTCCACCCACAGCTGACCGCCATGCGCGACAATAATAGAGCGGCATATCGTCAGCCCTAAACCCAAACCATGCGCTTTGGTGGTATAGAACGGCTCAAAGATCGCTTCGAGATTGTCGGCGACAATACCTCCACCGCAATCGCTTACCGTGACAACAACAAACTCATCGCCGGTCCAGCGCGTACTGATACTAAGCAAGCGCTGATTGGTAACATTGTGCCGCATGGCGTCGCAGCCATTTATGATCAGGTTCAGCAAAACCTGTTGTATTTGCACCGAGTCGGCGCAGGCCAGCGGCAGCTGTGCTTGAAAATCCGTTGTCAATGCAATATTGCGCGAAATCAGATCGCTATGTTCAAGCACAATGACCTTGCGGACAATTTCGTTGAGGTCCACTGCCTGATGATGCACTTCGCCCTTCTTCAACAACTCGCGCATACGGTGAATAATTTCGCCGGCGCGTTTATTCTCCGAAACGATATCGGCCAATATCTCGTCGATGCCGGTTTGCTGCGGAAATATGCGTTTCAGCATGCGTTGCGCCGCCTGAGCATTGCACAAAATAGCCGTTAACGGCTGATTCAATTCGTGCGCGATGGCGCCGGACATTTCGCCTAGCATCGCGACTCGGCTAAGATGCGACAATTCGTTGCGCTGATGTTGTAACTGCGCCGTCTCCTGCTTGCGTTTACTGATATCGATATTGACGCCGAGAATACAATAAGCTTTGCCGGCATTATCCAACAGCGGTGTACCGCGGCTGGCAGTCCATGCATAGGTCGCCGAATCATCGTTTCGCAAGCGAAATTCCAACTCATAGGACGCGCCATCGCTAATCGCATCATTTAACGCGCGCTCAACGGCAGTCCTATCGGCTGGATGAATACGGCGAATAAATTCCGGCAGATTGATTGTATCGGCGTATTCGCCGATAGCCGGTACGGATATGCCGCTCCAGTGCAGAAAATTGGAAGACAAATCCCAACTCCATGTATCCATTTGCGCCGCATTCAACGCTAAATTCAATTGCTGCTTGCTGTCGCGTGCGGCCGCTTCGGCGCGGCGCCACTCGCAGATGACCGCGGTCAAAAATAAAATAGGCGTTGCGGTGAAAATAAGAAATAGTTGCAGCGACAACACATTATCGAGATTTGAATATGCATTCAAAGGTCCGCGCCATTGTTCGGCGCCCCAGATTACAAAAGACGTTACGACAAGAATCAGATAACTGACATAACCGGGACCAAAGCGCGTAGCGGCCCATAACAATAGCGGCAGCAACGCGGACATCATGACCGATGCAATTCTGTAATCGATGCCGACGCGCGTGAAAAACACCATGCATAGCGCAATCGTCACCGCCATCAACGCGGCGCCTTCAAAGCGGCGCCAACTCACCTTGAGCGAAGTATTGAATGATTGATGCCGTGCCATCGTAATTATCACCGGCACTATAATAAGCATCGACAGCGCATTGGAAAAAAACCGGCCTCGCCACAATAGCCAGTAGTCGCCATCGCCCCATTGTAGAATTCTCACCGCAGCGATATCGGCATACGAAGACAAAAACGGTGAGAACCCGACGCCAAATAATAAAAATATGCTGACATCGCGCCGCCTAGCGAAATTCGGCGCGCCGCCGATAAAATAATGTATTGGAAGCGCTGCCAGCAGCGCTTCCAATACATTGGTGACAAACCAACTCAATACCATATAGAGCGGTACATCGTCGGCGAGCTCCACCAGCAGATGCGCCGGAAAAACCGCCGCTATCAGCAGCCACCATTGCGCTCTCGGTGTTAATAGCAGCGCCCCCAGCAAAATCGCATTGGGCGGCCACAAGGTAGAGGTGGGCTGAGAGGGTGGCGTTAATAAAAACCCGATTTTTGCGCCGAGCAGATAAGCTACGGCTGCGACCAAGAACCAGGCGAAACGAGTGGGATTCACACGCGCGGCCACTACTGTCGCCTGCTGCGAAGCGACCGACTCTCGACCTGATAATGGTGCCGTCTGCATCTACAGCTCCGTCCTGAGCTCTGTCTATTGCAACTAGTCATTAAATCATTGGTTGCTAGATAGAAAGCGATGAGCGTTTCTTTTTTGCCGACGATAATCTTATTCTCGCCAACAGCAAAGCTTTTTTTTAATGCAGGAGGCTTTGTACTTAAACCACATAGCGCTTATCGCTAATAATAACTTTAAGGCTGGAGCCGTGATGTTGGGCTTATCAATATTTATCGCCAGGCACAGTCGACCAGAGGGCAGTCGATCTGTGCGTGCGGGCCGAACGTATAGCCGATACCGATATAGCCGATACCGCGCAATCTCGAGCCCGCATCCCTGCCCGCTTCGGCAGCGCCGAAGACTCGGCGCCCTCACGCCTGATCGGCGCAGGTGAAGCCGATCAGGGCCCGGCGCGATGCTGCTCTGCGGCGCAACCACATACACCAGCGTAAATTTCCGGTTGTGTTTTACGGTTTGCTTGAATGAGCACGACAAGACTGGTCGCATCGAGCGGTAGACAAAAGTCGATGCTAAAAAAGACGGCAATCCAGATTTTCGCTTTGAAATTTTCTTTCGCTACAGCGAAATAACGTGTAGCTACGATTTTTCCATTCGCAAGATTTCTAACACACAATTCATACCGCGAGCGAAGCCAATTAATTAACAGTGTAGCCGCGTCCTTCTAGGCAAGCCGAATACGCGCGGAAATAGGTGTTCATAGCACCCTGATTGGCATTTTGCGCCTCTTGTTCCGCTGCCGCTCGATCGCGGCGCGCAGCGCGCCCACCGGCCAATACGCCCGCCGTCGCGCCGATCGCAGCGCCCTTGCCGGCGTCGCCAGCGACCGCGCCTATGGCGGTGCCCGCCAATGCGCCGCGCGCCGCGCCGCCGAGCCGCTGACCGCCGGGTTGAGTTTGCGGAGCCGCAACCGGTGTAGACGCAAGTACCGCCGGATCGACCCCGGTATTATCTTTTGCCCAAACGCCGCACTGACCTTCATCGGATTTCTGCTGACTGACGCTTTGTCCTTTCGCCGGATAGATAATCGGCTGCTGCGCATGCGCATAAAAGCCGCTGCTCAGCATACCGACTAATATCGCTCTATTCAGAATTTTTATCATTGCACTCTCCGCTCGCTGGTATATCGCACTCTAAAATTCAACCAGCTATTGCGCTCATCTATCATTAGCGCTCGATGATTTGACTGATATCCTCGCGCCGCATCTGCATACTTCTGCCCTCGCTATCCCGGTACGTGACCATGCCGGCTTTTTCATCGACTTTCGGCTTGCCATGCGCTTCGATCACAGCTCCCTCCTTCGTGGTGATCAAATAAGGCGTGCTGCTGCAGGCTGTCAGCACGCTGCAAAACACGGCGATAAAGGCAATTTTAAATAGCGAGGTTTGCATATTTTTTCCTTTAACTATCACGGCAATTTCGTATAGCTCTTCAACGTTACATAAAACTCAGCGACCCACTTATCGAGCAGCGGCTGCACATCTTTTAGCGTAAGTTTCGTATCTTCATTCTCTAGCTCCGGTCCGGCATCCTTACGTGCGAATTCGACCAGCAGCGCACCGGTCTGACTGTCGGTGACCTCGCCCTCGACAAATATCGCAGTAGCCGCATCGCGGGTGCCACTCGCCGTGCTAACCGCAGCAAATACCAGCGCCACTGGAACTACTTCATAAGGCTTGAGCCCTTCCTTATCCGCGCGCACAGCAGTTATGGCGGTACGCACGCGCAACGTATTCGGACCGGGGCCGGAGGCCAGCGCGAGTTTGCGCTGAAGCAACGCCTTCTGCTCAGTACCGAGATACGCCACGATCTGCTCCATCGTTTCCTTCGATACCTGTTTGGTCGGCTGCTGATCCTTGCCAAGGAATAACACCGGCTGATCCAGCCAAATCTTGTCGTAATTGCCCTTGCTTAGATCGGGGCTAATCCAGCGCATCACCGGCGTGCCTGTGGAAGACTTAGCCAACTCCAGCTTGGAATAATCTTTGAGAAAACCCGAGTACTGCTCCTTTTCTACCGTTTTAGTTGGCGAACAACCCACCAATGCCAACGCGCTTATGGCACTAGCCAACAGCGCTGTCGCAGCAAATTTTTCAAACCGAGTAGTCATGTCTTTTTCCTCTTTAAATATATTCGATGTCCATGCAACACCGAGCATTTATGCACAACAAATTGCCAGCCGATGGATAGATTGTCTATGGGACCTTGGTCCTATACAAAAAATTATTCAGAAAAATTTTATCGCTACAGTTTTTTTAAGTTATTAATCCGCGCGTATTCTCTCTATAGGACCAAGGTCCAATACTATTTTTTTCCAATTTTGGTAAGCTCAAGGAATTCGCTGGTAAAGACTGGTGCTGGCACTTCAGCTTGAATGGGCTTGCACGCCCATAAGACATTTTCACCGCGAGAAAAAAATGCCGAACAAAAACTCTCTAGTACTGCTAGTGATGACGATGGCTTTAGCTGCGGGATTATCCGGCTGCAAACAACCGCAAATTAACGGCGCGCCGGATGCGCAGGGCCTGGCGGAGGTCGAGCATTCGGGCATGGATGCGGTGCGGGCGAATCCCACGGTGAATTTCGCGAAATATACAAGCATCGTCATCGAAGATCTCGGCTTCACGCAGCTTAAAATTACCCAGCCGCTGGATTCTTCCGCACGCTACGAAAAATTCAAACTCGACGACCAGGACATCGCCGAGCTACGCGCGGGCTATCGGCGTCAGGTGACCGAGGTATTGACCGATGAGGGTGCCTATCGCGTACTCGACAGCGCCGGCAGTGGCGCGGGCGACACGCTGCGCCTGCAGGCCGAAATGACCAAACTCGAGCCGACAGCGCCGCGCGAAAAGGATGCGGTCGGCGTGGGCTCCGCGCGCGATAAAACTTTCACCAGGGGCGCGGGATCGATGACGCTGGAAGCACGCCTGATAGATGCCAAGAGCGGCCAAACCGTCGCAACGCTGCGCGATGAAATCGCCGACGACGAAACCTGGAGCCAGAACAATCCGGTGTTCAATCGGGGTGCCGTATTGCGCGGTTTTACCAACTGGGGCTACGGCGTACGGCGGCAATTGCAGGCGCTCGCGGCGCCAAAACAACAAAAATAAGCACGAACCACGATTCATCGAAACGTTGCCTGGCTCCGCACTACTGGCGATGAAGAGTTAGCGTCGATTCGCCCATAACCAAAAATTGAAACCAAAAAAAGGCTGGATACGGTATCCAGCCAAGGGGAGAGTTATTGAAAACCGCTAGAGATCGAAGGACAACTCGCATCGATCGGAAAATTGTTTGACGAGACATTGAAGCAATCGCGCCGTAGCAAAAAATGGACTTCGAAAAAAACGTTATTGCCCAAAACGTATAACGGCGCTCAACTCTGGCGAACCGATAAAAAGCCATCCATGGCGACACCTAAGTATACCGACTATGCAAGAAAAAAGTTCGACCGCCAATTGGACCAAAGTCCTACTATGGGATCAAAGCCCTAATATTATGGGATCAAAACTCCGCTAAAGCTCAAAGCCTGGCAAACCGTCGCGTACACCATCGGAATAATCCCCACCGGCTGACAAGGTATGCGCCTTGGGATTGATATAGCTGCGCCGCTTTAGTTCGGCAAATGGCATTTTTGCGTACAGATTGCCGCGCTCATACAACATTTCATCGATATAGCCGTTGGCGAATAAGCGCCAATCCAGCGATTTGTTCGGCATATACGCGTAAATATCATTGCGAATACTGGTCGTACAGTTCTCCGTCAGCGCGTTATACCACTCCGCGCGTTCGCTCAAGTTATCGATATGTTCCGCATAGCTGGCCAATACTTGACGCGCGAACGCCGGCTGAACCTGCAAGCGGTAGAGGTAAACGTCCTCGTTGCGAAAGTCGGTGCGCAGACGAATGACATCGCGCTCGGTGGCAACGATGTAGATCAATGTGAATTGACGAAAGAACCCGCGCAGTGCCGAATAGGTTTGACCGATTTGCTTGCGGGTCTCGATCGAGACCGCCAGATAGCGATTGTCGCCGAAGCCAAAGCTCAAAATGGTATGAGCGATCGCTGGCGAGCCCCAATGAATCAGAAATAAGTCGAGCGTGCGCAGGTCCTCGAGCTTATAGACGACATCCAGATAGCGCGGGCTATAATCGAATTCGCTGCGATACTCGAAGTCGCGAATGTTTTTCACGCGCACTTCGCCATCGACAAAATCAATTCTGGGCAAGCGACCGACATCGGCCTGCCAGGGCGCATCGTTGAGCGGCGGGACAGTCCACCACCAGACCTGTACGAGCGCAATCAGTAAAAGATTGACGGCACAAGCCGCGAGCGGCGATGGCAAGCGCCACAAGCTCATGCCGGCTATAAATATGTACGCCGCGCAAAGCGCGATCCTCTGTGCCGTCGGGAAGGGCGAAAAATATAATGCTGCCAAACTCCATAGCGAGAGCAATACCAGCGCACTCAAACCCAGTCTGCGCAGCGCCGTCCAATACCAGCGGCGCTGGGTCGGCGATATATCGCGCAACAGCGGTAACCCATTATTCGTCATCGATAATCTCCAGCCGCTCGCAGCGCTGAGAATTGCTCGTACGTAGTATCGACTTGCGGCACTGAACCTTATCCGAACACCAAGCAACTGCCTATGGGACTAAAGTCGTACTCGCGCAATGCAAAATTCGTTATGCGCACGAACGCGTTTGACCGCTCCATTTTTCTTATAACACCTTACCTCCTTTAGTTTATGCGACCTTAGCCCCATGGACGCCCGCGAACTAACATGCCTACCGTGTGCCATGAATTATTTGCGCGCCGCTTAAACTCGCGAAGAGGTTTTTGCTATCGACGCGGCGCGATAGATTCGTATCGTTGTTCCGGCATACGCATTGTCTCCATGCTCGCGATAGGTGATAAGCCTATGGAAGCTCATGTTCCCCCGCTGCTGATCGTTTTGTTTGCGCTGATCGCGCTGGTGCGCGCGCCTGTATTCGCCTTGTATTTACAACCTCTCGGGGCGCGCCGCGCACTATCGCTGATATTATTTTCAGCCACGACGTTATCGTTGATTGTCGCACTGACCGAAATAGCCATCGCGCACGGCCTGATTACGCCGGCCGAAGGCGCGCCGCCGATCGGAGCCGGGATCCTGACTGTCGTGCTATTTCCAGCGCTCGGCGTTAAACTCTCCGGCACGCAGTCCACCAAGATCGATATCTCCGAACTCAGCGATGGCAGTAAACGCTCGACCACCAGCCATTAAGTAGCCCCGCCGTTGACGGCATCCCCAGTATTTCTGACCAGCTCATCGATACGCTTTCTATTGGCCTGCCTGATATCTCATAAATTATGCCGCTAGATCCTCCACAATTTTATTTCTATAGGGGACTAAGGTGCTGTTTTATAACTTTGTAGAGCTCTTGTACGGCTGTTAACTGATCCAAATGAATCGCTCAATGAATCGGAATTTATGATTAGCCTGCGGCGAAAAGCAGTAGTTAAACTTCGCCAGTTCATAGCAAGGAATTTTGGATATTGCAGAATCGCGAAGAGTTAGCGAGCTAACGCGCTACCACAACAATAACAACCGGCCGCAGATGAGTTGACTGCGGCGGCTAACGCATTGCCCTCTAGCTCGGCGCAGCTGCTCGAGGTGTGCCATGCAGGCTCTATTGTTATCGAATGTATCGTTATGGAACACATTGCTGAACGACGCCTATTGGTATTGCTTCAGTTTTTTTCTGCTATCAATTCTTACCGAAGAAGTACTCGCACCGTACCGTAAATGGCGCAACCGCGACGACCAAATAGCCTACGGGCAACGCGACGACAGCCCCACCAATAGCACGCTTGGTAAACGCTTGGCACCGCCGCTGTCGGTATGGCTGCAAAGAGCCAAAACCCATTATCAGCATTGATCGCGGACACATCATTTTTCTGCAGCGCTCGACCGCGGGCGCGGCGCAGGCGAAACCATGACCTTCGCCAATGGAGGCGGCAATAGATCGATCATATCGCGTGGCGGTGCGAATGATTGCTCCACGCCCAATTATAGGGACGTCAATAAATCGCGGCGCTCTAACGTTAGCAGTTGTTGCTTTACGCCGAGCCCAGCGGCGAAACCGGTGAGATCGCCCGATTTACCCAGCACGCGATGGCAGGGTGCGACAATAGAGATAGGGTTTTTCCCATTGGCCGCACCCACCGCCCGCACCGCTTTTATATTGCCGACTTGCCGCGCGATTTCGCTGTAGCTGCGAATCTCGCCAAACGGGATGGTGAGCAGCGCCTGCCACACCTTTTTTTGAAACTCGGTGCCGGCAAACTCGAGATCGAGTTCAAACACCGCTCTCGCTCCCGCGAAATATTCGCGCAGCTGGCGCTCGGTCTCGAGCAATATCGGGCTATGTTCCTGCTCGCGCATGGGGCCGAGCCGCACTCGATCGGGCTTGTCGTTCTCCCATAAAATCGCGGCGAGCCTGGCACCGCTTGCGACCAGCTTTAATTTCCCGACCGGCGAGTCAATAATTTTGTAGAGATACGACATCCTTTAACTCCGGTTATCCAAGCACGGCGAATCTCGACCGCATCATTGCACAAATCTCGGTTGCATCACTGCGCCAATCCCGATGCATTACTGCGCAACTCTCTGTTCATCACCGCACAGGGGCTACCGGCACCGGCCTCTCCAGGCCGATATGCATCTGGCCCGCCTCGTCGATATCGTACACCTGCACGCTGTCGCTGCTGGCCGCATCCGACCCCAACGCCACCGCGGGTTTATTAGCGGCATTGCGCATGATATCGAGCACCAGCTCGACCGCCTCGGCCGGAGAAAAGTTTTGGTGGATACCTTCGATAACGGTGTCGGAAATAAAGCCCGGCTGCCAAATCATCGCATCGGTGAGTGCGAGCGCCGCTTTCTGGCGCGTCGATAACAGATCGCTGTCCGCATAATGATCGACCGCGGCAAATGCCGCGTCGTCGGCACCGGCCGCCAACGCGCTGTGCGCGCGCAGCGATTTGCACATGCGGCATTGGTGCTGGCGAGCGCCGCGCAAGCGCACCAGCTCGGTCAGCACGGGATCGAGACCGCGCATGTTGTAGACAACCCGGAGAAACTCCATAAACACTGTCACGAAATCGGCTTGCGCATTTTTGTTGGCCACAGCATCTTTATTGACAGCCGCGTCCCCCTCCATCGCCACCCAGCCTTCAGCAGCCGGGCGGAACAATTGCTCCAGCGTGCGACGCAGGCGCGGCGTGAAATCGGCAATATAGGTCGCTATCGCCACCGGAAACGCCTGGGCGCCGAAGCTTTGCAGAAATTGCGCGCGTAGACTCTCATCCACCGATGAGACATCGATACTGAGTTGCTCGGCAAATGCCAGCGCCACTCGCTCGTCGGCATTGTAGATATCCGACGTGCGCCAGTTGGCGATATGCGCGCCCGATTCGGAGCTTTGCGAATGCGCAAGCGCCGTCAGCGATAGTGTCTGCGCACAAATCTCGCGCTGCAATGCCGCCAGACGAGGCTGCTCGTCGAGCACCGCACTCGCCGCGATCAGATCGTTCAGTGCCGCCGTTGCAACGGGCGCATGGAGCGCGAGCGCCTGCGGTGCGGTCAATGTCGACCATTCGTTATTAATTACTGCGTTCATCCTGATCTATCCTCGAATTATCTGTAGGGTTATTTACTGTCGCCAATTATCTTTAGCTGATCGTCTTTAGCCGATTGTCCTTAGCTGATTGTTCATAACAACGCGCTTACTTAACAAACGTACTCGACCATGAATTTGGTTGGCGATGGAGTAGTTATCGATGCGCCGCTTTACGCCGCGTCGACTTGGAATTATCGATATTAACCAGCAGCGTCAATATCGATTTTGCATTGGCTTGCTGTAGCGAATTTAAGCGCATACCGACGGAAAGCCCCTGCACCGACCGCACCAGCCACAGCGCAGTGGCGCGCGGATCGAGCTCGGCGCGAAGCTCCTCCGCCTGCTGCCCCTGTTCTATCGCGACGGCAAAACGATGCGTCAGGTCGTTGTAATACGCCGCGATCAGGCGCTGACAATCCGGATTGGAATCGCCCAGCTCAACCGCTGTATTCACCACGAAGCAGCCGCGCGGATCGGATTTAGCCACCACTTTCTGCAAAAATTTGGCGAGCGCCCGATAGCCGCTATAACGATCGAAAATAGCCAGATAGATTTGCGAATACTCTGCGAGATATAACTCGAGGGCTGCGACGAATAAACCGGCTTTACCGCCCAACGCCTGGTAGAGACTGTGCTTGTTTAAACCGGTACCGGCGACCAGCGCATCGATATTGGTTGCCTTGAAGCCAGCGCGCCAGAAATGCTCAAGAGCAGCGCCGACCACTGCCGTTTTATCGTAACTAATCGGTCTGCCCATCGCCGCCCAAATTCCAGAACAACCTGTCTGTAATCATGTTAAGGCAAGCGAGCAGCCCGGTCAACGCTCGCTGACTTTGAGATAGGTTCTAGTTAAGTTGCGGGAATACATTTTTATCGCGCTGGGTGCAACAAGATGCCGACCCGCATTGCTGGCGCATCTATTGGGAGGAAAAACTCCGCAACCATTCGCGCGCTTCGGTCAGTTCGCTAAACGAGCGAATGACTACCGGAGCGGGTACCTTCGATTGCACGCTGCTGGTGGTCAGTTGACCAAAATACTCATCGGGAACCCTGGTGGCGGAAACTTTCAAGCCCGCCGCGATAGCGCGAGGAAACCAATTCTTGACGATCCACTCCTGATCGCTCGCATGGATCACCGGAATTGCCGCGTCATCGCCGAGAATACGACTCAAGCGATGCTGCTTGAGCAGGTGAATAATATTTTCGAGGACGAAGCGAAGTTGATCGCTGGTCGCATATCTTTTCCATTTAACAGAAAGACAGGGCACGGACTCATCGAGGCTGATAGAACAAATAGGATTTTCCAGGGGATTATGCAGGAGCGTTTTATTGTCGCTCGACTCGGATGTCAGCGCCTTTCGCAGCTCTGTCCGCAAATCTTCCGCTTGTGGGTTTTGGTCGCTCATTTTTCTTTAGGCTCCTCATCCAGGGCATCCTGCCTCCAGCGCCATCTGTTTTATAGCAATAAACTAAACGAGTCAACACACGCCGCGCCAGGTCATCGCTAGACTAAGAGTTCATGGCTCGACCAAAGATTTTTACTCTCTATTCTTGCGACATTGCCACGATTATTTTTGCGCCTGCATTGTAAGATGGATTTTTGCTTACCGATTGCCAAATAGCGGACGAGAAATACGCCAACGCCAGTCAATATTGGCTATTTAGAAAAGCTCACAGTAAAAGATAGGGATTTAATTCTTCAGATGAATTCGATGCTGTAGCTCATCAATACAAAATTTGATTGCTCTCAATACCGCTATTACTCTCTTGCGAAAAACCCGGACCAATGTAGATAATCTGGCTTCAATTTCCGAATGAATAATTGCTCAGCGCATGCATCGCGTTTGGCACCCCCTTTTGACTATGGAGAGTTGTATGCAGGCTATCCAAGAATCCTCGACACTCGCAGCGGACGCCGAGCTTTCAATGATTTTAACCGCCTTAAGCGGGCTCAAAAAAGGCGATAGCTCCGTGCGTCTGCCCACCGAATGGCACGGAACAGCCGGCAAAATAGCTATCGAATTTAATGACTTGGTAGCCCAAAGCAGCCGCCTGGCCAACGGTGTACGCGTCATCGACCGCAACTTTAGCGTGGGCAGCAGTAAGCCAGCGACCCGGCTCGTCACCACCAAAGTAAGCGGTTTTTGGCGCGATACCGCGGATATCATCAATTCGCTCGCCGATCGCTCCGAGCAACTCCACAAAAATTTTCGAACGCTATTCAATGCACTGACCGCACTGAAAAAAGGCGACTTATCGATTCGTCTAGCCGAGGACGGCAGCGGTTTACCGATGAATATCGTTCAGACCTTCGATACCTTCAATGATGTGGTCGAGCAAAATTTGCGCATGACTGAAGAGCTCGCGTGGTTGAGCCGGGTCGTCGGCAAAGAAGGCAAGCTAAAGGAGCGCGCTTCGCTGCCGGTGGCCAGCGGCTTCTGGCGCGACTCGGTGGAATCCGTTAACTCACTGATCGACGACTTGGTTCACCCTACCAGCGAGGTGTCGCGTGTGATCGGCGCCGTGGCACAAGGCGACTTGTCGAAGAGTATGGCGCTGCAAGCGGACGATCGCGCGCTGGAAGGCGAGTTTTTACGCACGGCCAAAATCATTAACAAAATGGTCGAGCAGCTAGGCACTTTCGCCGCCGAGGTTACCCGGGTGGCGCGCGAAGTGGGCACCGACGGTAAGCTCGGCGGTCAGGCTGAAGTGCAAGGCGTCGCCGGCACCTGGAAAGACTTAACCGACTCCGTCAACTTCATGGCCAGTAATCTCACCGCCCAAGTCCGCAATATTGCCGGCGTAACAAAAGCCGTGGCGACCGGCGACTTGTCCAAAAAAATCGATGTCGACGTCAAAGGTGAAATTCTCGAGTTGAAAAACACCATCAATACGATGGTCGACCAGCTACGTTCGTTCGCGTCCGAAGTGACGCGCGTCGCGCGCGAGGTCGGCACCGAGGGTAAGCTCGGCGGTCAGGCCGATGTGCAAGGCGTCGCCGGTACCTGGAAGGATTTGACCGATTCGGTTAACTCGATGGGCTCCAACCTCACCGCGCAGGTGCGCAACATCGCCGAGGTAACGAAAGCTGTTGCCGCCGGCGATTTATCGAAAAAAATTACCGTCGATGTGAAAGGCGAAATTCTCGAATTAAAAAATACCATCAACACCATGGTGGATCAGCTCAGTTCGTTTGCATCTGAGGTGACGCGCGTCGCGCGCGAGGTCGGCACCGAAGGTAAGCTTGGCGGCCAGGCCGACGTGCAAGGCGTGGCTGGCACCTGGAAGGATTTGACCGACTCGGTTAACTCGATGGGCTCCAACCTCACCGGGCAGGTGCGCAATATCGCCGAGGTAACCACCGCGGTCGCCGCCGGCGACCTGTCGAAAAAAATCGATGTCGACGTGAAAGGCGAAATTCTCGAATTAAAAAATACCGTCAACACCATGGTGGATCAATTGCGCTCGTTCGCCTCCGAGGTGACGCGTGTCGCGCGCGAGGTCGGCACCGAAGGTAAGCTCGGCGGTCAGGCCGACGTACAGGGCGTCGCCGGCACCTGGAAGGATTTGACCGACTCGGTGAACTCGATGGGCTCCAACCTCACCGCGCAGGTGCGCAACATCGCTGAAGTAACCACCGCAGTTGCCGCCGGCGATCTATCGAAAAAAATTACTGTCGATGTCAAAGGCGAAATTCTCGAATTAAAGAACACCATCAACACGATGGTGGATCAATTGCGCTCGTTCGCCTCCGAGGTGACGCGCGTCGCGCGCGAGGTCGGCACCGAAGGTAAACTCGGCGGTCAGGCCGATGTACAGGGCGTCGCCGGCACCTGGAAGGATTTGACCGACTCGGTGAACTCGATGGGCTCCAACCTCACCGCACAGGTGCGCAACATCGCCGAAGTCACGACAGCGGTCGCCGCCGGCGATTTATCGAAAAAAATTACTGTCGACGTCAAAGGCGAAATTCTCGAATTAAAAAATACCATCAACACGATGGTGGATCAATTGCGTTCGTTCGCGTCCGAAGTAACGCGCGTCGCGCGCGAGGTCGGCACCGAGGGTAAACTTGGCGGTCAGGCCGATGTGCAAGGCGTCGCCGGCACCTGGAAAGATCTCACCGATAACGTGAATTTCATGGCCGGCAACCTGACCAGCCAGGTGCGCAACATCGCCGATGTGACTAAAGCGGTGGCGGCCGGCGATTTATCGAAAAAAATTACCGTCGATGTGAAAGGCGAAATTCTCGAATTGAAAAACACCATCAATACCATGGTGGATCAGTTGAGTTCGTTCGCCTCGGAGGTGACACGCGTCGCGCGCGAAGTCGGCACCGAAGGCAAGCTCGGCGGTCAGGCCGATGTGCAAGGCGTCGCCGGCACCTGGAAGGGGCTGACCGACAACGTGAACTTCATGGCCGGCAACTTGACTAGCCAAGTGCGTAACATCGCCGATGTAACGAAAGCGGTGGCGACCGGCGACTTATCGAAAAAAATTACCGTCGACGTGAAAGGCGAAATTCTCGAATTAAAAAATACCATCAACACCATGGTCGATCAGCTGCGCTCGTTCGCTTCGGAAGTGACGCGCGTCGCGCGCGAGGTCGGCACCGAGGGTAAGCTCGGCGGTCAGGCCGACGTACAAGGGGTGGCCGGTACCTGGAAAGATCTCACCGATAACGTGAATTTCATGGCCGGCAACCTCACCGGTCAGGTGCGCGGTATTGCCAAAGTGGTAACGGCGGTGGCTAACGGCGATCTGGATCAAAAACTTACCGTGGAAGCAAAAGGTGAAATCGCCGCTCTCGCCGACACCATTAACAGTATGACGAATACACTGGCGACATTTGCCGATCAGGTTACCAGCGTGGCGCGCGAAGTGGGCGTCGAGGGCAAGCTCGGCGGTCAAGCAAAAGTACCCGGCGCCGCCGGCACCTGGAAGGGCCTCACCGAAAACGTCAATCAGCTTGCGGCCAACCTCACCACCCAGGTGCGCGCGATCGCGGAGGTAGCAACCGCCGTTACGCAGGGCGATTTGACGCGCTCGATCACCGTGGAAGCGCTCGGCGAAGTGGCGGCGTTGAAAGACACCATCAATGAAATGATTCGCAACTTGAAAGACACTACTCAAGTTAACACGGAGCAGGATTGGTTGAAGACCAACCTGGCCAAATTCAGTCGAATGCTGCAGGGACAGAAGGATTTGGTAACGGTTGGACATCTCATTTTGTCGGAGCTGGCACCGGTGGTCGGCGCGCAGCAGGCGGAATTTTACATACTCGATACCACGCGCGAGGTACCGCGCCTCAAACTGTTAGCGAGCTATGCATCCGAGGGCCATAGCGCCTACGGAAAAGAATTGGATCTCGGTCAGGGCCTGGTCGGCCAATGCGCCTACGACAAGAAAAAAATTCTATTGACCACGATGGGACAGGAGTCGTTTCGCATTGCGTCGGGATTGACCGAGGTGGCGCCGAAAAACGTATTGGTGCTGCCCATTATCTTTGAAAGCTACGTGAAGGGCGTGGTCGAACTCGCTTCGGTGGAACGCTTCAACCCAACGCACCAGGCATTCCTCGATCAGCTCACCGAAAGTATCGGCATCGTTATCAATACCATCGAAGCCAATATGCGTACCGAGGATCTGCTCACCCAGTCGCAGTCGCTCGCGCAGGAATTGCAAAGCAGGCAGGAGGAACTGCAGCAGACCAACGAAGAACTGCAGGAAAAGGCCCACTTGCTGGTCCATCAAAACAATGAGGTAGAACGCAAAAACCAAGAGGTCGAGCAAGCTCGTCAGGCGCTCGAGGAAAAAGCGCGGCAACTTGCGCTGACCTCCAAGTATAAATCCGAATTTTTAGCGAACATGTCGCACGAATTACGGACACCGCTTAACAGCCTACTTATTCTTTCGGATCAACTATGTAAAAATTCGGAAGGCAATCTCAGCCCGAAACAAATCGAATTTTCGAAAACCATTCACTCGTCGGGTAACGACCTGCTGGCGCTGATCAACGATATTCTCGATTTGTCGAAAATCGAATCCGGCACCGTCAACGTCGATATCGGCGAATTGCGCCTGTCCGAATTACAGATTTACGTGGAGCGCACGTTCCGTCATTTCGCCGAATCGAAAAACGTCGAATTCATAATTAACGCCGCTCCGCAATTGCCGACATCGATAGTCACGGACTTGAAGCGTCTGCAACAGATTTTGAAAAACCTGCTCTCCAACGCCTTTAAGTTTACGCATCAAGGCTATGTCACTTTGACTATCGAGGAGGTGCTGGACGGCTGGAGCGCGGACAATGAAGAACTCAACCGCGCCGATCGCGTCCTGGCCTTTTCGGTGGAGGATACAGGTATCGGCATTTCGCCGGAAAAGCAGCAGATTATTTTCGAGGCGTTCCAACAGGCCGATGGCAGCACCAGCCGAAAATATGGCGGCACCGGCCTCGGTCTGGCCATTAGCCGCGAGCTATCGAAATTATTGGGCGGCGAAATCCGCCTGATAAGCTCGCCCGGCGAGGGCAGTACTTTCACGCTGTATTTGCCGCGCACTTTTATGCCCCTACGCAGCATTCGGAAGCAGCCCCTCAGCGATCGGCACATGGAAACCGCCGAAATCATTCAGATTCAAAGCCGGCGCGAACCCGACCTAGCGAATATCGACGCGGTGCCGGGCGAACGCGTCAATGAGGCCAATGACGACCGCGATTCGATCGTGCAGGGCGATTTGGTCTTACTCATCATTGAAAACGACATGGGCTTCGCGCAAATTTTATTGGAAGCGGCGCGCGAACGCGGCTTTAAAGGGCTGGTGACGTCGCTCGGCGCCGGCGCCCTGGCACTCAGCCACGAATTCAGACCAGCTGCGGTCACGCTCGATATGTACCTGCCGGATATGGACGGCTGGCGCGTGCTCGATCGACTCAAACACGATTTGCTGGTGCGCCATATCCCCGTCTGCGTGATATCGACCGACGATGCCCGCGAGCGGGCGCTGGACTCCGGCGCCATGGCGTTTATCGGCAAACCGATTCAATCGCGCGAAGTGCTCGATGCGGCACTGCGCAATTTGCACAGCTACGTCAACCGCGATCGCGAACTGCTATTGATTATGGAGGAATCCCCCGAGCGCGATCAGTTGCAACAATATATCAGCGATAACGATATCCGGCTCTCGGTCGTGGGAGAAACCGCTGCCGCATGGCGGATATTGAGGGAGCACCCCTTCGATTGTATCGTGCTGAACGAGCGAGGAATAAAAATCGAACCCGCCCTGCTCGCCGAGATCGTCGCGAACTGGCCGCAACTCGGCCCGATACCGTTAATTCTTTACCGCAGCGATCAAGCGTCGTTCGACGATAAAGCCTGGGGTAACAATGCTTGGGGTAACTACAGAGAGCATTTCCTGTTGCGCGAGGCCCGCTCGCTGCCGCGCACGCTCGATCTGACGGTCGCGCTACTACATCGCTCCGCCCATCGCGTCCCCGAAGCGAAGCGCATCGCGTTGGAGGAACTGCACGAGTTGGATCGACCGCTGGCCAATCGCAAAGCGCTGATCGTCGACGACGATATGCGTAATATTTTTGCACTGGCCACTGTTTTGGAGGAGCACGGTATGTTGCATGTGCGCGCCGAAAATGGTCGCGACGCCATTCGCCTCGTCGAAAACGATCCCTCCATCGATATTGTACTGATGGATATCATGATGCCGGAAATGGACGGCATGCAAACGATGCAGGAGATTCGTAAACTACCGGCTGGCCGCGATCTGCCGATGATTGCCGTTACCGCCAAGGCGATGAAGGGCGATCGTGAAAAATGTATCGAAGCGGGCGCGTGGGACTATCTGTCCAAACCCGTCAATACCATCGATCTACTTACAGTACTGCGCGCGTGGCTACATCGATGAATGCGCTCGAACTGGAAACCCTCTCCCTCGCCGACTCGCCCGCGGTCAATATTTTGATAGTGGACGATTTGGCGGAAAAGCTCTTGGTGTTTCAAAGTATCCTGGAGGATTTAAATCAGAATTTAGTCATGGTTCGCTCGGGCAAGGACGCCTTGCGGCAGGTGCTCGAGCACGAATTCGCGGTGATTTTGCTCGACGTGAATATGCCCGACGTCGACGGCTTCGAAACCGCGGCATTGATTCGCCAATATAAAAAGACGGCGCAGACGCCGATTATATTTATCACCGCCTATGCCGACGATATGCAAACCGCGCGCGGCTATTCGCTCGGCGCCGTCGATTACATCACGACGCCGGTAATTCCGGAAATTCTGCGCTCCAAAGTCAAAGTGTTCGTCGACCTGTACCGCATGAATAGACAAATTCTGCTGTGGGCGCGCGAGCGCGAGGCATTGGTGCGCGCCCAAGCCGCGCGGGCGGCCGCCGAAGAGGCGACGCGGCGAGCGGATTTTCTGGCCGAGGCAAGCCATATACTGACTCGCTCGCTCGATGGCGATTCGATCATTAACGGCCTGCTCAATTTAGTGGTTCCCGCGCTGGCGGATATCGGCGTATTAACGTTAACCGACGGTAAAGGCAACGTAAAACGTACCGAATGCATAGCACAACATGCCGGTATGGTTTTCGATGGGCTGCAGGGCACCGAGATTCATATCGACTCGCCGCCGCATTTAAACGATTTAATTCAAGAAGTGCTAATCGGTAGAGAAGGCCGCAACTTTACCACCGAGAGCCTGTGGAAAATCCACGAGTCGAAGGACGATGCGGATACGGATTTGACGTGCATAGCGGTGCGGAGAGTTTCGGTATTGCCGCTGCGCACCGGCACACAGGTACTGGGCACGCTGGTGCTAGCCTACAGTCCGGCGCGCGCTCAGTCGGTTACCGAGGACGCGTTGATCCACGAATTGGCCGATCGAGCGGCCATCGCTCTCGAAAATGGTCTGCTCTATAGTGCCATCCAGGAAGGAGACCGCCGAAAAAACGAATTCCTGGCAATGCTCGCGCACGAATTGCGCAATCCGCTGGCGCCGATTCGCAATGCCGTGCATATCATGCAGCAATTGAATTTAAACGATGCAAAGCTCGACTGGGCGACCAATATTATCGGCCGCCAAGTCACCCACATCACGCATATCGTCGACGATTTGCTCGATGTTTCGCGCATAGCGCGCGGCAAGGTTGCCATCGAGAAAAAAATTATCGCGCTCGACTCGGTCATTAAGCAATCGCTGGAAACCAGCCGCCCGCATATCGAGGCCAAGGGACACTCGTTGCATATTAAGGCGCCCGCTACGCCTCTGCTATTGAATGGCGATTTGGTGCGCTTGACCCAGGTGTTTTCCAACCTGTTGAACAATGCCGCCAAATATACTCCCCGCGGCGGCGAGATCTGGCTCGATGCCAGTTGCGACGACGACATCATAAGCGTCGCGGTGCGCGATAGCGGCGAAGGCATCTCCGCCGAATTTCTGCCGTATATTTTCGATCTTTTTTCGCAGGCCCAGCAAGCGATCGATCGCGATCAGGGCGGCCTGGGAGTTGGTCTGACGCTGGTCAAGCAGCTCGTTGAATTGCACATGGGTAGCGTTGAGGTCAACAGCGCCGGCCATAACTGTGGCACCGAGTTCGTTGTCCGCCTGCCTCGGCACGGCGTGGCTATGGAACAGCCGGCGCGGCAGCTGGCAACCGCGGCTATCGCCGCCCGACGGACCGATGAAGTCCGGGTGCTGATTGTCGACGATTTAATAGCGGCTACTGATAGCCTGCGTATATTGCTCGAAATGAAAAACTATCGCGTGAAAACCGCCTACGATGGCGGCGCGGCGCTGGAAATTGCCCGCACGTTTTCGCCAGATATAATATTGCTCGATATCGGACTGCCGAATATGGATGGTTATGAGGTAGCGCGGCGGCTACGCCAAATGCCCCAATTAAACTCCGCCCTGCTGATCGCATTGACGGGCTACGGGCAGGCCGCTGATCGCAATCAGGCAATGGCGGCGGGTTTTGATGTCCATTTGATAAAGCCGGCTGATATCGATGAGCTATGTCGGCTTATTGCCGCGCACCGCGCTCAAGCGGATGCATAGCGATTCATTGTTTTAACCGCTCGATAATTTTTTCTCCGCCAATTGCACTTGCCGCGCTCTTTGTTCGAATTGAGCGATGGACAATGGTTTGCCAAATAAATAGCCCTGGAACTCGCTGCAACCGTTTTCCCGCAGAAAATCTCGTTGCGCCGCCGTTTCCACACCTTCGGCGATAACCGCCAGTCCTAACGTTTGTCCCAGTGCGATAATGGTTTTGATGATCGCCGCATCGTGCGCATCGCTAGCCACATCGCGGACGAAAGATCGATCGATTTTCAATTGATGCAGCGGCAACCGCTTGAGATAAGAAAGCGACGAATAACCCGTACCGAAATCGTCGAGCGCAAAGCGTACCCCCGCCATCGTTAACGCCAGCATTTTGCCGACAACTATCTCGGTATTGTGCGCCAACAGACTTTCCGTCAACTCCAGTTTTAATTTGTGCGCTGGCGCGCCCGTCTGCCGGATTAGCGCGACTACATTTTCGACGAAATCGGCTTGCGCGAACTGCAGCGCACTAACGTTTATCGCCAGGCTTAAATGCGCCAGCGCAGGTTGCGTCGCCCACCGCGCCAATTGCTCGCAGGCGGATTTCAACACCCATTGCCCGATAGGAACAATGAGGCCGGTTTCCTCGGCGAGCGGAATGAAAGAGCCGGGCAAGATCATGCCCTGCTCGGGGTGCTGCCAGCGAATCAGCGCTTCGGCACCGATCGCGTTACCGGTCGATTCGACTTGCGGTTGATAATGCAATACCAGCTGGTCTGCGGCGATAGCGCGGCGCAACTCGGCTTCCAAGGTGGCATGCGCAATAACGGCCGCCTGCATCGCCGGATCGAAGAAACACAACCTGTTGCGCCCGGCCGCCTTGGCCTGGTGCATAGCGGTATCGGCGCGTTTGAGTAATTCCTCGACGGAGTCGAGCGCGGGGCCGAATAGGGCGATGCCGATACTCAACGTGCACTGATAAGACTGTTGACCGCCGGACCGCTGTTGTAACGGATAGGGTTTGCCGAGGTGCGCCAGAATTTCGCTGGCCCGAGCTTCGGCCTGCACCGCGCCCGCCTCGCCCGAGGCCAGCCCCTCGAGAATGACGGCGAATTCGTCGCCACCGATGCGCGCGGCGTTATCGCTGAGGCTGACGTATTGGCGCAGACGCGCGCCCATGGCGACCAACAACTGATCGCCGACTTCGTGCCCCGCGGTATCGTTCAGCGTTTTGAAACCATCCAGATCGATCAACAGCAATGCGCCCTGAATACCTTGCTGGATACTTTCACTTACCGCGTTTTCAAGCCGGCTGATCATCAATTTTCGATTGGGCAATTGCGTCAGCGTATCGTATAGCGACAAATATTGAATTTGCTCGGCCGCGGCCTTGCGCTCGGTAATATCGGTGAGGTGGGCGACATAATAAGTTTGCTCGTCGCTGCCCTGTTTGACAGTAGTAATCGTCATCCAAGCAGGATAAATTTCACCGTTCTTGCGACGATTCCAAGTTTCGCCCTGCCAACTGTCGGTATCCAGCAAAGTCCGCGTCATAGCCGCATAGAATGCTTCATCGTGTTGGCCGGACTCCAGCATTCTTGGAGTTTTTCCGATAACTTCTTCGGCACTGTAACCGGTGATTTTTGTCAGCGCGCGATTCACGCGGAGGATCACCTCATTCGCATCGGCGATCAATATGCCCTCCTGCGACTCAAAGGTAATTGCCGCCAGGCGCAGTTCGTCTTCGACCCGTTTTCTTACCGTGATATCGTGGGCAACACCTAAAATGCCCTCCAAAGAACCATCGGGAAGATACGTTGGTATCTTGGAGGTTTCGAATAAATGCCATTCGCCGTTGCCGAGCTGTAACCATTCCTCATTGGTGTTGCGGCCGCCTTTATTCAATGCAATCCGATCGTATTTACGAAATGAGTCGGCCAGTTCCGCGGTGAAAATATCGTTATCCGAAAGGCTGATCACATCGGCCTGTGCTCTACCGGCTAATTGCGCGAACGCGTTATTACAGGCCAGATAAATACCCTCCGCGCTTTTCATCCAGACCGGATCGGGAATAGCCGCCAGCAGCGCCTGCAAACTGGAGCGCTCGCGGGCCAGCTCGCGGTATGGCGCCCGCACCCCCGCCACAAACAACGCCCGATAAATCATGGCGTACGCAACGACTTTATACAGATGACCGATTAAATTGGATAAATCGGTAAAATCGACATAGAGCGTAAAACATAATTCCGACAGCCCCAGCGTCCAGGACGCCGCCGCCAGCCATAGTTGGTCGACATTGCGCTGTCGACAGCCATTAAAAATTAATACGCAGGTGGCTACCGCGTATAGCAACACGCCAACATATTCCGCGTAAAGCTTGAACGCTGTCTGCCCCAACCCCGGCACATGCAGTACCGGTATCGCATCGTAGTGAAATAAGCCGATCCAAAACAACACCGCAACGATGCTTAGCGCCACCAAAAAAGTAGCGCTGCACTTACGCTGGGACCAATGCTTCGGACGCAGCAAGGCGGTGCACAATGTTGTGATGGCGGCAATATAGCGCGTCGACAGGCCGAAGAAGATTGCTTTATTGGTGCTATTCGGCGTGATGAAATCGGGCATGCTGACGTAGGACATTGTGTGCCCGACATCGGTTAGCGCGACCGCAAGAAATCCCGCGCCCAGCAATGCCAGGCGACGGTTGTGTTGCTCGGTGCGCAAATTCCACGCGAGCGTGATGACCATGAGCGCCACCGCGGTCGCCAACAGTTCCAGCAGGGTATGCACCGGAACATAGTTCGCGGGCTCGACGAAAAACTTTACCTGCGGCAACAAATACCAGGGCGCGAGCGCCAGCGTCAATCCCACCATCCAGGCGATGGGCGGCACGCGCGCATATTTGTTTACTATCTGCAGCAGCCCTCGCCGCTGCACCAGCGCATTATTTTTTCGACTCAACCATCTGACGTTTCTTCGCATTTCGTCACAAGCTCCGCGCAAAACGACCGAGCGCCTTTTCTAAAAAGGCAGCCGTCAAGGGTTTCTTCGACGAGCCAAGTAGAGGCATATTTAATTCGTTGATGATGGCCTCGACCGCGTTGACTAAAATCGTGTCGGCATTGCTGGCAATAATAATCGCCGGCCTATATTTTCTTTCCGCCAACCGTTGAATCAGCACGATGCCGTTCATTCTCGGCATATCGAGATCGAGTACCATCACCGCCGGCGGTAGCGGTAAGCGCTCCAGCAATGCCAACGCGTCGACGCCGTCGCACGCCTCATACACGATGTCGATACCGCTCTGTTGCAGCATCCGCAGCGCATGGGCACGCTGCACTGCATCGTCCTCTACCACGAATGCACCCTGCAGCCGAATAACATGTTTCAGCACTCTATTTACCTTTGCGAATTCATAATAAGCGCGGCTGCAATGTTACCCATTCGCCACGCTCGCGAGCGGCGCAACATCGAATTGCTCCACCGCTGCAAACGACAGGAGCGTCGTCAGATCGAGAATCATGACGAATCCGCGATCGCGCTTTAACACGCAGTCGATAAAGTCCGCGCGCAAACCATTGCCGAAATCGGGGCGCGGCCCGATTTGCTCGGACGTCGCACTGAACACTTCGGTGACACCGTCGACCACGATGCCGAGCGGACGCCGCTGGACATCGCTCGGCGCTTCGATTACCACCACGCAACTGCGGCGATTAATGACGGTGCTCGCGCGGCCGAAGCGCACCGACAGGTCGATCACCGGCACCACCGCGCCGCGCAAATTAATCACACCGCCGATAAATGCGGGCATCGATGGCATGGCGGTCAGCCCGGGATATTCGATAATCTCGCGCACTTGCTCGATGGCGATACCGAAGGTTTCGCCATCGAGACTGAATAATAAAAATTGATTGTTCGCACGCTCCACGACCGCACCTCAGAATTTTACGAATTGAGCGTTATCGAACTCATCGACCGGGTCCGGGGCGCGCGCGGCCGGTGCCGCGCTACGACCGGCGCGAGGCGCGTTGGCGACTTTTGCAAACGCGAAGTCGGTCGGTTGCTCATGCGTTTTGAAAAACCGCATCATTTCTTGCAGTTGCAAGGCCTGCGCGCTCATTTCTTCGGAGGTAGCGGATAATTGTTCGGACGCAGCCGCGTTGGTTTGCGTCGCCTTGGACAACTCGGAAACCGCGCTATTGATTTGATTGAGACCACTGCGCTGCTCCTGAGAAGCCGCGGCGATCTCTTTCACCAGATCGGCGGTCTTGCCGATCGAGGGCACCAGCTCGGTCAGTAAATGCCCGGCCCGCTCGGCCTGACTGACGCTGGAGCCGGCCAGCGTGCCAATTTCTTGCGCGGCGACCTGCGAGCGCTCGGCAAGTTTGCGAACCTCCGCCGCGACCACTGCAAAACCGCGGCCGTGATCGCCGGCGCGCGCCGCCTCGATGGCCGCGTTCAGCGCGAGCAGATTGGTTTGATAGGCGATGTCGTCGACGATGCTGATTTTTTCCGCGATGGCTTTCATCGCCGCCACGGTTTCGCGCACCGCGCTGCCGCCCTCGGTGGCATCCAGCGACGATTTCGATGCGATCGAGTCGGTGGCTTCGGCGTTCTCGGCGTTTTGGCCCACCGTCGCCGACAGCTGTTCCATCGAAGCGCTGGTCTCTTCGACGCTGGCCGCCTGTTCGGAGGAATTTTGGCTGAGGGTGGTCGATGCCGCCGATACTTGTTCCGACGCCGCAGCCAGCTCTTCGGCGGAGGAGCGAACCTCGCCGATGATGGCGGTGAGGCGTTCGATCATGCGCCCCATCGCGGCTAACAAACTGGTGTTGTCATTCTTTTTAAGTTCGGCTTTAACTGTGAGATCGCCCTCGGCGACGCGCGTTACCAACTCCAGTGCATAATCGGGTTCGCCGCCCAACTGCCTGGTGATAATACGGGTGACGATCAGGCCGAAGATAATAGCCAACAACACCGCCGCAACGATCGCGACGGCCATGGTGTATTCCATGGTTTTGATTTGCGCGGCGGCCGATTGGTCGGCGACGCTGCCTTGATGCACATTCTCGAGCATCAGCGCATCGAAGTCGCTCTCGATTTTGGTCGAGGTCTGACGTACATCGGTATTGATCAGGCGAAGCGCATCCTGGGTCTTATTGGCGCGAATTAAGTCGCGAACCTGATCGACCTGCTGCAGATAGATCGGCATCTGTGCATCGAAGTCTTTCAAGATACCGGTCTCGATATCGCTGAGCAGGGTGCCGCGGTAGGCTGTCATCTGTTCCTGCATGTCGGCCCAGTGTTTCTTCAGGCGCTCGAGCGTCGCTTCGGCATCGGTCTGGTTTTGCATCGGCAGGCGCCCCACGCCGCGCGTATGCACGACAAAAAGCTGCCCTGCCTTGCCCAACTGCCCCACAGCCAGCAGATTATTGCTGTACATATCGTGTAGCAGACCGCCGACAAAGTTGATCCGGGTGAGCGCATAGCCACCGACACAAGCCGTCAGCAACGCGCTACAGATAAACGTAGTGATCAGTTTTTGGCCGAGCTTCAGCCGCATGAACCATTTCATTTTATTGGACTCCCGCATGGAAACTTATAAAGGTGGATTCGGTAGGTTACTGGAGCTGAGTTTTGTACAGCGGGCGGAATTCCGCGAGAGTACGGTTACTTAGTGGACTTGAGTAGTTCTACTCAGGGCAACTGGGTTGCCAGACCGTTAAGCTGGCACAGTTGCTAGGTTGGATCTCTGCCAATTTTTCTAATTTTAGCGTCGCTTTGATTGAAATACCGCGACAAACCAAGCGCGGCATTCCGGTAATTACTACTGTTTTTTTACGATTTTACAGAGCCCGTACCGCAGCCTAAACACCTATTTCCAATCGCTCAAATGATCAAGAGTTGGCCTGGCTCCGACTATGTTGGTATAACCGGTTCGATGAGATTTGCCCTTTCCTCTTTAAATACCTTATCGCCCGGCGCGTATTTATTTTTTCTCTATCCGGTGCGTGCAGAATTCTCAAGAAAACTTTACCGGACAGACTGCAGCGAGGTACAACCTTGGTATAGCACTTGCTGCCTTAAGTTTAGCTTTATGGATTAGCCTGACTGATCCTTATAGAGCAACAAAACTCTGGTGTTAAGGAGGTAGCTTATGTCGACACATGCTGAGGATCGTCGAGTTGGCACAACAAAACTCACTAATAGTTCCTCGCTCCGCAGAAGATGGACGGATGCTGATGAAAATATCGAAACAATTGATGCCGAATCGATTGCGCATTTCAGCGAACAGGCTATTCGCTCGCTGCGACAGCGCAGCCTTTCGTTAGGACTTACCATCAACAAGCGCGAATTTTGAATAGAGCAGCCGCAAAGAATACGCGTTGATCGGCAATGCAATCGCAACAACGCTGCACAACGGCATGTTTGGGTTTATGCTTGCGTACGAAGATCGCGAATGAACCGCCGATTTTTTATACCTACCTCTGGGTAATTTCAGACCAAACTCCGCCTCTTGTACCATCGATTCGTTAGCGATTCGCAACCGATCCAATACAGGAGCCTGGTCCATGGAAGTGCTTTCCCAAGAAATAGTTTATGCCGCACATTCCGCAGCCCCAAAAAATATCGCGTTTTCACCGCTCGATTTATTCGCCGGCGGTCATATGCCGCTGGGTCCGTTGCTTGGCTTTCGCAACGCCATCGATAGCGATCGCTTTCGATTCAGTCTTAAAATCGCGCTCGATCAGAATCCCGAGATGGGCGTCGCCGTTCGTATCGCCGACGATGGTACGCACACAATGCAAACCGGGCACGGTATCGAGCTGATACTGCAGCGCTGCGATGAACCTCTATTTGCGCCGGAGGCAATACCCGACTTACCGCTGGATCGGTATCCTCTTGCTTATCCACCATTAACTTCGTTCGACGTAGTCGATCGGCAACTGCCGCTACTCGGCTTTCGCATTACTAATTTTTCCGACGGCGGCTGCATACTGGGTGTTCGCACGACACACAGTCACGGTGATGGCACGGCCCTCTTTCAATTTTTACAAATGCTCAGCGCGATTTATCGCGGCAATTCTGTACTATCGCCCATGAGCGACCGATCGGCTATCGCAAAGCTCGCTACAGGCGATGGCGCAATGCCATCGGCGGCATTGCCGATCGCACCGGTTCAACGGAACAGCGAATTCTGCTTTGCAGCGACGGAAACGGCGCCTTATAAAACGATTCGCACTATTTTATCCAGCGCGGCCTTTGCACGCATTGTTAAAAAAATAAAACGGTACGATGCAACCCTCTCATCGGCGGATATATTGAATGCATTGATTTGGAAAGCATGGAGCCGAGCGACAACGGCCAGCGATGTGGAAATGACGCACCTCTACAATATATTTAATATTCGCCAGCTCGACGACCTGCGTATACCGCGCGATTACCAGGGCAATGCAGTGCTCGATCGCGCCGTTATGCTGTCATTTGGCGAAGTACGTAACGCGCCGATCATCGCGCTCGCGCGCGCCCGTCGAGAACAGATCAAACCGCTTAAGACACAGGATATCTTGCAGGACATCGCGTACCTAACACGCTTGCAATGCGAAAAATTCTACGGCAAGGATGGTGCGCTGAACGGCTTTCAGCGCAATTTATACCGCGATCTAATCGCTCAGCGTGGGCTATTTATCAACGATATGCGATTCATTCATTTTGATCGTGTGCGTTTTGGGGATCGCGCGTTATGGTTCGAGCAAGGCCAGGGACATGCTCAAGGCGTCGTTTCAATTTTTCAGCAGGAAGAGGATATTCTGGTGCGCTACGGCGGACTCGTAAACGAAACCAAAATCTTCGTCGCCGCACTGCAGGAAGCCTTTACGGAAGACTTCCGTATCGCCTGATGGCGGCACATAAATCTTCCATGCTTATCTCTTGCACTTTTAAATGTCATACCGATCTGTTTGTTACTGCACGAATTTGTGCAGCAATTTCTTGCAGCGCTTTGCGCGCATGATCGAGATCGGCATACATCGTTAAAAAGCCATGCAGCGTACCGTTGTAATGCAGACGCTTCACGCCGATGCCGCTATCGATCAATTTAGCTTGATACGCATCGATCTGCGGATTGAGGCCGTCGAACTCGGCGGAGACAATGGTGGCAGACGGAAGCCCATGAACATCGAGAGCCAACAGCGGTGCGACCCATGGATGCTGCTGATATTTGTCATCGGCGAGATAGCCTTTGACATACCAGGGTTCCCAACGGGTCGACGGATACAGCAGCAACTGATGACAGAGCGAAAACTTTTTGCGCTCCAAATTCATCAACGACACGACTGCCGCCAGATTGCCGCCGGCACTATCGCCCGCGACCACAAAGCGTGCGGGATCCACATGGAGCTGCGCAGCGTGCTCGAATAGCCAATGAGTCGCCGCATAGCAATCCTCCGGCGCGGCGGGAAAAGGCACTTCTGGTGCCAAGCGATAGTCGACCGAAGCGACGACCGCGTCGGTTAGTTTGCAAAGCGCGCGACAAAAACTATCGTGCGTATCGATATCGCAAGACACCCAACCGCCGCCATGAAAATAGACGATCATCGGCCGTGGCGGCCGCAGCTTAGCTTGCAACGGCGCTTCGGGAAAATACAATTTGGCGGGAATGCTATTGCCTGCGGGTCCGGGAATTGCGAGATATTGCGTCGCGGCAATCGAACCGAAGCCCGGATCCGGAAAACACATCGCTTTGCACGTCGCGCGCATTTCCAGCGGCGACAGATTACTCAGATCGTAGAGTTTTTCGTCGCTCGGGAATGCCAGCATCGCTTCTCTAATTTGCGGATCCAGGCGCTCGTACGTGGCGGGATCGTAAAGCATATTTATCTCCTTAGTTAGGCGGTGGTGGGCGCTGCGCCGCAATGGCAGCGCGCCTGTATTGAGATGCCATATCTTAAGAAGGGAAAACTCCGCCGAGAATGACGTAACTGCTCGTTATTGATTGACCAATTCGCTCGCTTCCGGACGTCGCATACCATGCTTAATTTGCTCTGCCACTCCCCGTCGATTTCGGCATTCATTGAGCCATTACTGTTTCACACACCAGAAAACCCGCCTGCATTTGCATACCGTCCGGCCATAAAGTCGCGATGCCGAGGGTATTCGCGCCAGGTCATTACGCAGCTGCTGCTTGCAACGCCATCGCTAAATTAAGACGCCTGAGTCGGAGCGCCGCGACGTAATAACTACACGAGCCGTTTTGATGGGTAGCGGTTTGCAGGCTTCGATTGCCTTCTGGTTCAACAACTGCCAGAGGCGATTGCTGCATGAGAACCGACTACGCGGGAATGCCAGCTCAATTAAGGAAGAATTAGGGAAACCGACCCATCTGTTGACTCGCACCGGACGCCAATAGATAATGCGAAGCATTCTCAAATACGCCTTTCCATTTCCCAACCTCGATTGCGCCTACCGCGACTAAGTAGCGCAATCGATGTCATCAAGGCGGCTGGCGACGCGACACCGATCTCAGCATTAGTCGCAGCACCATGGCAACAGCGGAACAAGCCCAATGACAACGTCTAAAGCGCCCTCGCCCCCCACAAAAAAAAGCCTGCCCAATAGTCGGCGCTCGGGCTGCCTGAAAGCGCTGCATCAGTGGCATTGGATCAGTTCGGCGTTGAGCCTGTTGGGAATACTGTTATTTAGCTTTACCGGCATCACGCTCAATCACGGCGCTCAGATCGAATCGCACCCGACCGTGTCCCGCCGCAATACTGAGCTGCCTGCGGGATTGCTGCAGCAGGCACGCGAATATGAAAACGTTCACCATGGCAGCACAGCGTTGCTGCCCGAATCTCTGCAGCATTGGCTACTCGAGACGCTGTCGCTACGCACGGCCGATAAGACGGCCGAATACTCGGCGGAAGAGCTGTATGTAGCTATGCCCCGCCCTGGGGGCGACGCTTGGCTACGCATAGATTTAACCAGCGGCGACGTGGAATACGAACTCACCGATCGGGGCTGGATCGCCTGGCTCAATGATTTACATAAGGGCCGCCACACCGGCGACGCATGGATGTGGTTCATCGATATCTTCGGGACATCCTGTCTCGTGTTTTCTATCACCGGTCTGCTGATTCTTAAATTCCACGCGACCAATCGGCCTTTGACTTGGCCACTGGTGGGACTGGGCGTGCTGATTCCTCTTCTGCTGGCTCTGCTGTTCATCCACTAACTTGATTCAATAAAGGTAAAAATCATGAAGCTCCGTCACTCCATCGCGCTCAGCATCCCTCTGCTTAGCACTCCCCTACTAAGCACACAGGCAATCGCCGCCGACCTCAGCGTCAAGATCACGCTGCCGCAACTGGACGTGGCGGCCTATCATCGCCCCTATGTTGCGATGTGGCTGGAAGGCGCGGACCAGAAAGTCGTCGCCAATCTCCAGGTCTGGTACGACTTGAAGAAACGCGATAACGGCGGCGCCAAGTGGCTATCGGATCTGCGTCAATGGTGGCGCAAAGGCGGCCGCGATCTACAACTGCCGGTCGACGGTGTCACGGGCGCCACGCGCGGCGCGGGTGAGCACGTGCTGGAGTTCTCCTCTGCTAAGGGGCCTCTCGACAAACTGCCCGCGGGCGAATACCAACTGGTGGTCGAAGCCGCGCGCGAAGCCGGCGGCCGCGAAGTCGTGCGAGTGCCCTTCAGTTGGTCGCCGAGTACGGGTCAAGCTGAGCCTGTGACCGTCAGCGGCAGAGAAGAAATCGCCTCTGTAGCACTGCAAATCAAATAAGGATATCCATCGTGACTTCAAAACTCCGTAAATCTCTTTTTTATATACCAATCATCGCTCTCGCGCTCGCGAGCCTGTTACCGACCGCAGCGCATGCCCATCGTCAATGGCTGCTGCCTTCCGCAAGCACTGTCGAAGGCCGCGAGCCGTGGGTCACGATCGACGCCGGCGTGTCGGAAAACCTGTTCGACGTCGATACAGCGGCATTAAAACTCGACGGCCTGACTATCACCGGCCCCGACGGTACCGCTGTCGCGCCAGACAATATTCTCAATGGCCATCAGCGCAACAGTATCGAACTCAAGCTGAGTAAGCCCGGCACGTACAAGATTGCGCTCGCCAGCGAAAGCGTGATGGCGAGCTATACGCTCGATGGCGAGCAGAAGCGCTTTCGCGGCAGCATCGAGGACTTTGCCAAAGAGATACCAGCGAACGCGCAGGACGTGAAAAAATCGATCACCTACAGCCGCAACGAAACCTTCGTCACGACGGGACAGCCCAACGACGCAGCGCTGAAGCCCACCAAGATCGGCCTGGAAATGATTCCGCTTACTCCGCCCACCGAGTTGCACGCCGGCCAGAAAACCGGCTTTCGCTTTCTGATCGACGGTAAACCCGCCGCCAAGCTGGGTTTTAGTCTGGTGCCTGGCGGCGTCCGTTATCGCGGCGTGCTGAACGAAATCCGTCTGGTGACCAACGATAAGGGCGAAGCATCGCTGACCTGGCCGGCGGCCGGCATGTACTGGGTAACTGCGTCTTGGCCGGAGCGTGTTCCCGGTATGGAGGACCAAGGCCCTGGAACGGGTCAAAACGAAAGCAAAGGCGAAAGTAAGGGACAAACGGCACAACCCGCGCGTCGCCTCTCTTATTCGGCAACACTCGAAGTATTGCCACAATAAATCGCACTGGTCTTTTAATGAGCGAGCGCACTGCCCTCGATGATCGCAGGGTCGTGCGCAACGCGTTCACTCGATTCAATTAATATGCGCCGCGTCCTTGTTCCCGAACATATTTCTCCCGCCTCACCGAATACCGGAGAGGCGGTCTTCATGTTTCACGGGGAAACCATGGGCACTACCTGGTCGGTAAGCCTGGTCGATCGGGAAAATGTCGATCCGGACCGGCAGCAAACGTGGCGACAGAACATTCAAAATCGGCTCGATGCGGTCGACGCGCAGATGAGTCATTGGCGCCACGACTCAGATCTGGGCCGTTTTAATCGCGCGCCGGCCGGCAGTTGGCATCCTCTGCCCGACGCATTTTTCGAAGTGCTGAGCTATGCCTTGGGCATCGCCGCCGCCAGCGACGGAGCTTACGATCCCACAGCGGGCGCACTCGTGAACATCTGGGGTTTTGGGCCGACCGGACGCCATGACCAGCCAGGTTTCCAACTGCCCGGCGCATCTGCTATAGAAGCCGCGCACGAGCTGGGCGGCTGGCGGCGCCTGCTTGTCGATACGGAGAAACGCAGCATCTGTCAACCTGGCGGTATGCTGCTCGATCTCTCCGCCGTGGCGAAAGGTTATGCCGTCGATCGCGTCGCTCTTTATCTGAAAAGCGCGGGTATTGCGCACTATCTGGTAGAGGTTGGTGGCGAATTGCGCGGCGCCGGCATGAAACCCGATCGGCAGCCGTGGTGGGTCGCGCTCGAATCGCCCACCGCTTCAACCTCTCCTCCGACAAGCATTCAGGCGCCCGTTGAAACCATCGTTGCACTGCACGGCCTGTCGATTGCAACATCGGGCGATTACCGGCGCGTCTACCAGGCCAACGGAAGGCAGCTCTCTCACACCATCGATCCGCGCGATGGCCACCCCATCCACAACAACGTCGCCTCCGTCACCCTACTGCATGCATCCTGCATGGAAGCCGATGCGCTCTCGACGGCGCTGACCGTGCTCGGGGTCGAAGACGGACTGAGCTTCGCGGAACAGCATCGATTCGCGGCGCGCTTTCTGGTTCGCACGAACACAGGCTTCACCGAGCGCACCAGTTCCGCATTCTTGGCAATGTTGCAATGAGCCTGCCGGCGGACGAGCTATCGCGTTTTTTCGCCGCCATCGGCACGGTGGCGTTATACGCCTTAATGTGTCTACTTATTGCTCGGCGCGAATACCACAAGCACCGTAGCATGGGCCAATTCGCCAGCGCAGCGGCCTCGAACGCTAGGTCAGTATGGCGGATCGCCTACGCCAGCCAGACCGGCACAGCGGAAGAGATGGCGCGACTGACGGCCGATGCCTTTCGCCTCGCTGGTGTGCGGGTGCAATTGACGGCATTGTCCGCGCTGGATGCCGCCGCGCTGGAAAAGGCCGAGCGTATCTTGTTCGTTGTCAGCACTTACGGCGAAGGCGATCCTCCCGACAACGCCGCGCTGTTTACTCAGCGCCTCATCGGCCAGGCGGTGCCGCTCGACCATTTGCACTATGCGCTGCTGACGTTGGGGGACAGCAGTTACACGCATTTTTGCGGATTTGGAAGACAATTGGACGGCTGGCTGGAAGCCTGCGGTGCGCGCGCATTATTCCCCGCGATCGAAGCGGATCGTTGCGATCCCGATTCAATCGCCGCGTGGTATCGGCAACTCAGCCATCTAGCCGGGACCGACAATGCGCCCGATTGGCAGGGACCTGCATTCGCGCCTTGGCGGCTTGCCGCGCGTACACACCTTAATCCCGGCAGCCAGGGCAACGGCTTATTCCACCTCGAACTCGAACCAGCCAACGAAGCTGCGCTACCGCACTGGGAGGCGGGCGATCTCGCGCAGATACAGGTGCCGACCGATACCCCTCCCCGGGAATACTCCATTGCCTCGATCCCCAGCGATGGCCGTGTTCATTTGCTGGTGCGGCTGCATCGTCATTCCGATGGCACCGTTGGCGCCGCGTCGGGCTGGCTGACGCAGGCGCTGAATATCGGCCATAGCGTGCCGCTGCGCCTGCGCCGGCACGAGCGCTTCCGGCTCGGCGATAACGCTTCGCTACCGTTGATTCTGATCGGCAACGGCAGCGGTATTTCCGGGCTGCGCGGCCATTTGAAGGCACGCGCGACAGCCGGTTCGGGGCCCAACTGGCTGCTCTTCGGCGAGCGCAGCGCCGCCTGCGATTACCATTACCGTGCAGAACTGGAAACGTGGCGAGAGACGGGCGTTCTCGACCGACTCGACGCAGTATTCTCGCGCGACCAGCCCAAACGCCGCTATGTGCAGGACCGATTGCTCGAAGCCGGCGACGAAGTAAGGACGTGGGTAAATAACGGCGCAGCGATTTACGTATGCGGCAGTCTGCAGGGCATGGGGCGCGGCGTCGATGCAGCTCTCTCCCACATCCTTGGGAAGCCTGCTCTCGAAGAGCTGGCGCTTGCTGGCCGCTACCGTCGCGACGTTTATTAGTCCGGTTTCCTATCGCTGAGCAACCGCTGGACAAGAAACACTTCCATAAGCAAATGATAATTGTTATCATTAAAGCTAAGTTTTTTTCACCCGCGCAGCCAGCCATCCATTCGAAGACTATCGGGCAATGGAACGCCAGCCAAATTCGATCATGTTCAAATGTATGGGAATTTATAATGGCTCATATCCGCAATCGTAAATTAGCCAAAGCTGCACCGCAGCGCTTCACGCAATCGCTATTAACACTCGCCATGATGGCCCCGATGGCCGGTCACGCGCAGCAGGCGGAAACCGAACAGGAATTGCGTCCGGTCAACGTACAAAGCAGCGCCGAATCGTCGTATAAAGCCGATACCGTCTCTTCGCCCAAATTCACGCAGCCGCTGCAGGACACCCCGCAGACCATTCAAATCATCACTAAGGAACTGTTCAGCCAACAGGGCGCGACCACGCTGACCGAAGCCCTGCGCAATAGTCCCGGCGTCGGCACGTTCTTTGTCGGCGAGAACGGCACGACCAGCACTGGCGATACCATTTACATGCGCGGCTTCGATACCTCTAGCAGTATCTTCGTCGATGGCGTGCGCGACCTCGGATCGGTCTCTCACGACCTGTTCAACATCGAACAAGTTGAAGTCGAAAAAGGGCCGGCAGGCACCGACAACGGCCGCTCCGCGCCGACCGGCGCGATCAACATGGTCAGCAAACAGGCGTTCCTGCGCGATACCAGCTCCGGTTCCATCGATGCCGGCACCCATGGCCAGAAGCGCGCCACCATAGATTTGAACCAAACGCTAAAAGACATTCCGGGGAGCGCGCTACGCGTGAATGCAATGTGGCAGGACAGCGATGTACCCGGCCGCGACCACGTTAACAATAGCCGCGTTGGCCTAGCGCCATCTCTCGGCATCGGCCTGGACGGCGACACCCGCGCCTATTTCAACCTGCTGTATGTCAAGCAGGACAATATCCCTGACGGCGGTGTCCCCACCATCGGTCTGCCGGGCTGGACCCCGCAGCCGGGCCTGCAGAATTTGGCTGACAATCCGGTCGATTCCGAGAATTTCTACGGCACGCATCAGGATCACGATGACGCTACCGCGAAGATGGCGACCTTTCGCCTCGAGCACGACTTTTCCAATACGGTGAAACTCACCAACACTGCGCGCTGGGGCCAGACCGACCAGGACTACCTGTTGACCTCGTTCATGTCGACCGGTGGCACCGCCGCCGCCCCTTCGTCCGGCAATATCAAATGGACTAATGCCAACGACCTGTCTACCTATACCCTCGCGCGCAGCAACAGCACATTCAAGGATCAGGTGAATAAGATCCTGACCGACCAACTCAACCTGCGCATCGACTTTGCCACCGGCAGCGTGCAGCACAATCTGAGCACCGGCCTGGAGTGGGCGCGCGAACAGTTGGATACGCATGGCATCAGCTCGGGTGGCACGCGCCCGGCCGCCAATCTATACAACCCCGACTGGAGCGACGCCGGCAGCACGTTCTACTGGGGCCGCAATGACACCGGCAGCGAAGGCCAGACCGATACCGCATCGGTTTACGCATTCGATACATTGAAATTCGGCGAACAATTCCTAGTGACCGGCGGTGTTCGCGCGGATCACTACAAAACCGACTACGACGCCACAGCCCTCTGTACAACAACCACTCCGCTACCGCGCGGCGGTGTTGCCTGCCCGACCGGCGTTGCCAACAACTCGATCATCACCACGGCTGACCTGGATACGAGCGATGCCTTGTACAACTGGAAACTCGGCGCGGTCTACAAGCCGGTCCAGGCCGGTAGCATCTACGTCAATTACGCGCTCTCGCAGCAGCCACCTGGCGGCGCCAACTTCCAATTGGCTGCCGCTAACGGCGTCGCCAATAGCGTAAACGCCGATCCGCAGAAGGCGAAGACCCTTGAAATCGGTACCAAATGGGATCTGGTGCCGGACGCGCTGGCATTGAACGTGGCTTGGTTCCGCACCAAGGTGGAAAATGAGATCAACGCCAACGATCTCGGCGATGACGGTTTGCCGACACAAAGCGGCGAGAAGGAAGTGAAAGGCTACGAGGTTTCGGTGGCGGGTAATATCACCAGCAACTGGGCGATCTCGACCGGCTATACGCACCTGGACACCGAAGTGACGAATGGCCCGAACATCGCACAGGATGATTCGTCGAACCTGACGTATTCGCCGAACGAGGCGTTCACGCTCTGGAGCACGTATCGCCTGCCGTTCGGCGTAACGGTCGGCGGTGGCGCTAACTATTCGGGCGGTTTACATCGCGGCACCGATGGCGCCGTTGGCACGCCCGACTTTACGCGCTCGTATACCGTCTACAACGCTGTCGCTTCGTATGATGTCACCAAAAACATCACTCTCCGACTGAACGCCTACAACGTGTTCGACAAGGAGTATGTGGCGGCCATCAATAAGAGCGGTTATCGTTATACGCCAGGAGCGCCCCGAACGTTCCTGTTCACTACCGATTTCCGCTTCTGATTGCCCTTTGGAGGGGAGGCAGGCATCTCCCCTCCAACTCAAGGTCACAGCATGTTATTGCACATTCCCGACATCCTGACCCAGGACGAAGTAACCCACCTGTGCCAAGTATTAGACGGTGCCGATTGGACGGATGGCAGAGAGACCGTCGGCGTGCAAGGCGCTCAGGTCAAGCACAATGAGCAACTTCCCGATAGCTCACCACTGAAAACCACGCTGGGCCACGTCATCGTCGGCGCGCTCGATCGTAACCCGCTTTATTTTGCTGCCGTACTGCCGCGACGCATCGTGCCCCCGCGCTTCAACCGCTACCGCGGCGGCGGCGAATACGGCTTTCATGTCGACGGCTCGGTCATGCTGCTCGGAAAAGGTAGTGAACGCGAGTATGTACGCTCCGATATTTCCTGCACGCTATTTCTATCGGCACCGGAAGAATACGACGGGGGCGAATTGATCATCAGTGATACCTACGGCGAGCACGAAGTGAAACTGCCCGCCGGCGATCTCATCATCTATCCCTCCAGCAGCTTGCATCAGGTAAAACCGGTTACTCGCGGCGCGCGCATAGCGGCATTTTTCTGGGTACAGAGTATGGTTCGCGATGACACGCAGCGCCGCTTGCTGTTCGAAATGGACTCATCGATCGAGCAATTGCGCCACAGCGGCGCCGACGCAGCGGCCGTGCTGCAGCTGAGCGGCGTCTACCACAATCTGCTACGTCAATGGGCCGAAGTCTAACGACATACCCGATTGCACTCTGAAAAGCTGTACAACAAGTACCAAGCTAAGAGAAATCACAAACAACACTGTGCTTGGTAACAGCCAAGCCCGTGGCTATCACTGTAAGGTTCGCGTAAGCTTTCTTGTTTATATTGATAATTATTATCATTAAGCTTACTAATAACAGAACTGGCGAATGAATCAGAAAACATTGGTGGGGTGGTTGATTCCGTTGGCTCTATCGCTAGCGGCCTGCGGTGGCGGCAGTGGAGGCAGTAGCAGCGATCCTAACAAAGAGCCGGGCGCTGCCGTGCCGGCTAGTCCGACGTTGTCGGCGGCCGCCGCGTTGGGCGAGAAAATTTTCGCCGATAAAAGTCTATCGGCTTCCGGTCGCCTGTCCTGCTCGGTCTGTCACGATCCCGCACGCGCGCATGCCGGTAGCGACGGGCGCGCGGTGCCGCTGGGCGGTCAAAATATGGACGTGCCCGGCTTCCGCAATGCACCGTCGCTGAATTATCTCAGCTTCACTCCCGCGTTTTTCTTCGATAGCGAAGGCACGCCCGCGGGTGGTTTCGACCGCGACGGGCGCGTCAACACCTTGGCCGAGCAGGCCCAGCGACCATTCCTGGCCGCGCATGAAATGGCGAACGAGTCCACTGCGGCAGTAGCGGCAAAATTGCGCAATGCGAGTTATGTCGCCGAGTTCATGCAAGTATTCGGCAGCAATATTTTCGACGATAGCGCTACCGCTTTCGATCGCGCCCTGTTCGCGCTGCAGCAATACGAAAAAGAGTCGCCGGAATTTCGGCCGTTCGACAGTAAGTTCGATTTCTTCCTCGTGGGAAAGGCACAGCTAACCGAACAAGAGTTGCGCGGCTACGCGTTGTATAACGATCCCAATAAAGGCAACTGCGCCGGCTGCCATCCAAGCGCGCGCTTAGCCGATGGCACACCGCCGCTATTCACCGATTTCACCTACGATAATCTCGGCGTGCCGCGCAATACCGACATTGCGGCGAACGCCGATGCCGGCTACTACGATCTCGGTCTATGCGGTCCCGATCGCACCGATTTAGTCGCCGATCATCCGGATTTATGCGGCGCGTTCAAAGTGCCGAGCCTGCGCAATGTGGCCGTGACAGCGCCCTACTTCCACAACGGCAAGTTTGCGACGCTGCGCGAAGTTATTTCGTTCTATGTGCGCCGCGATACCAATCCGGATGAGTGGTACCCGCCCAAAAGTGGTGGGGACGGCGGCGCCGACAAGTTCAACGATTTGCCGCCGGAATATCGCGGCAACGTCAATGTCACCGAAGTGCCCTATAACCGCCATCTCGGCGATCAGCCCGCGCTCAGCTCGGACGAAATCGATGATGTAGTGGCGTTTCTCAACACGCTGACCGACGGTTATCAGCCTTAATAATTAGGAAGAAGCTATGAAACGTCTGACCCTACCTTTGTTGATTTCGTTGTGTGCCGTTACTCCCGCGCACGCCGACGAAGCGGCATTGCGCGCGCGCATCGATGCGATGAGCGCCGAGCTGGAAGCGCTGAAAAAAGAAATCAAAGCCATGCACTCGCAGACCGAAGCAATTGCCACGCAGCAGGAAGCGGCAAAAGCCGCGCCCGCAGCCATTGCCGCAGCGCCTGCCAGCGGCGCGGGCATCAGCTCAACGACAGTACAGCGCGGAGCCGATACCTCGCCGACCGTTGCATCGCTAATCGAACCGCTGACCATTTGGGGTTACGGCGAAATCAATTACAACCGTCCGCGTCACGACAGCAGTGAGACACAAATGGATTTGCGGCGCGCGGTATTCGGTTTCGGTTATCGTTTCGACGAGAACACGCGCTTTATGTCAGAGTACGAAGTTGAGCACGCAGTGGCCTCCGCCGACGACAGCGGCGAAGTTGAGGTCGAGCAGTTTTATATCGATCACAAGTTGGCCGAAGCCGCCAACCTGAAGGCCGGTTTGTTCTTAATTCCAATGGGCTTGCTCAACGAGTCGCACGAGCCGACGCATTATTATGGCGTCGAGCGCAACTTCGTCGAGACGGCAATTATTCCTAGCACCTGGCGCGAAGGCGGCGCGGCAATTTATGGCAGCACCGATATCGGCCTCGCATGGGACCTGGGCGTGACCACCGGTTTCGATCTCGGCAAGTGGGACCCGACCTCGACCGAAGGCACGGAATCGCCGCTGGGCAGTATTCACCAGGAATTGCAGAATGCGAAAGCGCGCGACTTGAGCCAATACCTGGCGTTGAATTATCGCGGCGTGCCGGGCTGGGTTGCCGGCGCGAGCGTGTTCACCGGCAAAGTTTCGCAGGGCAATTCCGACATTCGCGTCTCCTCCAATTCGCGCGTGACCCTATGGGACGCACATACGCGCTGGACGCCGGACAATTTCGATTTATCGGCCATTTATGCCAAGGGCACGATCTCCGATACTGCGGATCTCAATCAGACTTTTGTCGGCAATCCTACCTTGATTCCGGAAGAATTCTGGGGTTGGTATACGCAGGGCGCATATAAAATTGCCTTGCCGGGAACATATACCGTTTCGCCGTTCGTGCGCTACGAGCGCTTTAACACCGGCGCCAGCTACGCTGCATTGGCCGCTGGTTTAACGCCCGATTCGCGCGACACCGAAACAGTCTGGACTTATGGCTTCAACTTCAATTTGAATCCGAACGTTGTCTTCAAAGCGGACTATCAAAGCTTCAAACAAGACAGCGACCGCAACCGCTTCGACTTAGGAATGGGTCTTGCGTTTTAAGCGAGCTCCCGCCAGCAGGGCTGTCGCCACAGCCCTGCTATTACTTATCGTCCGCGTCGCGCGCGCGGATACCGTTTATCTAGCTCCCGACGATTTTCTGCATCAGATTTTCTCCGAGCTCCCCGCGCCGTCCCTGTTATGGCTCGATAATTCCGCACAGAGTAAACTGGCGGTTGCGCTCGGGCATCGCTATGCTCAAGCGCGCTTGCGTTATTGGCGCGTGGACAATCGCACGGTTTGGATACTCGATGAAGTCGGCAAGGACTACCCGATCACCGCCGGTTTTGTCGTCATCGATAATCGCATCGAACGCGCTCAGGTTTTAGTTTATCGCGAAACACGTGGAGAGGAGATTCATTTGCCGGCCTTCCTACGCCAGTTCGTCGGCGCTCATCTCGACGGCGAGCGGCTATCCAATAAAATCGATGGCATCACCGGGGCGACCATGTCGGTCGACGCCATGCAGCGCATGGCGCGCGCGGCACTAATTTTGAATCAGTTGGCGGAGTGATGCCGTTGGCAAGCGCAGTTTCGCGGCGTCGCAAGCTCAGCATACGTCTGCATCGCTGGCACCGCCGCATCGGCGTGCTCGCCAGCGTATTTCTAATTTGGATGGCAGTCAGCGGCTGGCTGCTCAATCATACCGGCGCGTTAAACCTAGCGCGCCATACAGTGCATAGCAATTGGGTGCTGCAGCGTTACGGGATAAAAACCATCCTGCCCGAGCAGGCTTTTGTCGCGGCTTCGCATTGGCTGGTGGCGACGCCGGAAGCTATTTTTTTAGACGGCAGATCGATCGGCACGTCGATAGATAGTGGGCTCGCCCAACCGCTCGGCATGGTAGTGAATAATTCCATGCTGTTCGTCGCGAGCGCGAAACGACTTAGCATTTTTACGCCCGATGGCGCGGCGATCGACAGTATCGATACATCGCTATTGCCGATTGCTCGCATCGCGCGCATCGGTAGCGGTTGTGCGGGCGTCGTCATCGCCGACGACAATAAAATGTTTGCCTCGATCGACGGCGTTAATTGGCAGGCATGTGCCGACACCGTGTCATGGGCCGTATCGGCGCCATTGACGGCCGCGCAGCAAGCCACTATCGAACCGCTGCTGCAATCCGGTATTTCTTTCGAGCGCATGCTGCTGGATTTACACAGCGGTCGATTTCTCGGTACGTGGGGGCCATATTTTGTCGATGTGTTAGGTGCGGGTTTAGTGCTACTGGGATTGAGCGGCGTATGGATGTTTGCGCATCAGCGCCGACATCGGCAAAAACGTCCCCATTAATTCTGCGGCAACCCTTTCGCTCTCTGCAATCAAATCCAGAATAAAAACTGTAATAAAAAGCAGATCGTCGCACAGCATCGACACCTGCCTTAAATTACTCCTCCGCAAATTGCTTTAATGGCCAGACAGTTTTCAGGGCCAAGTAATTTTAATGGCCCGACAGATTTAATTACCCGACAAGCGCCAACGCACACGAAAATGTGTCCCCGCCCCATTCGGTCCGGAGCTGATTTCAATAGCAGCGCCGTAACGCTCGCACAGCGCTTTAACAATGGCGAGGCCAAGTCCGCTGCCTTCAATCGAGTTAGTAGTGCCATGCAGCGTAAGCACACGATAGAATCGATCGAAAATACGCGCGCGCTCGGATTCGGGAATACCGATACCGGTATCGATCACATCGATAATCGCGTCGCCCTGCTCAGCAAAAATCGCTAAATCGACTTTTCCGCCGATAGGTGTATAGCGAATTGCATTCGACAATAAATTATCGAGCACGGCTTCGATATCCGCCGTCACACAGCGAATGCTCACAGGTTCCAGGCGAATGACGCCGAGATCGATACCGCGCAGACGCGCTGCCGGCAGATAGCGCTCGATCGATTCCGCGGCCAGTCGATGCAGCGGAATTTCGATTAAATAGTCCTTAGATACCGGCGCCTCCGAGTGTGCAAATTGCAATAACTGCTGAACTAAATTAGTGGCGCGCTGAATACCTTTACTCAACAGCGAAAGAGTTAAATCGCGATCCTCCTGGGAACTCGCTCGCATCAATAAATCCAATTGCAGCTGGAGCGCAGCCAGCGGCGTCCGCAATTCATGAGCGGCATCGGCAACAAAATTGCGCTGCTGTTGCAGGGCGCCATTTAAGCGTTCGAGCAGAGCGTTGAGCGTATGCACCAATGGTTGCAGATCGATGGGCAGCGATAAGGCATTTAAGGGTATCAGCGCATTGGGTTGGCGTTGCGCGATCGCATTTGACAACTGATCGAGCGGCCGTAAGCCGCGACGCACGGCAATCCAGGCGCAGAAGACCAAGAGTGGAATCTGTAGGGTCAATGGCAACAACATGCGCAGGCTGGTTTCGTTAATTATGCCGCTGCGTGCTGCCTCCGGCTGGGCAATCTGGACGGTCAAATGCTCGCCGTCGGCGCGATAAATTCGCCATACTTGATCGTTGATTTTATGCCGATAAAAGCCGACGCGCGGCTGCAATGGAATCGCCACGCCAAGATCGCCAATCACCGGCGAAGCGGCATCGCGTAGTTGGCCACGTTTATCCCAAAGCTGAATTAAATAGGTTTCCTCCTTCCATTTTGCCAACGCTTTTGCGGCAGGAATGATCGATGCGTCCGCTGGGCGTTCGGCGGCGTCGCCTAAATGTTGTGCCAGGACAATGGCCAATTGCTCTAAATGCGCATTATAGAGCTCGTCGATTTCGCTGCGGGTATGCCGATATACGAATACGCCACTGACCGCCGAGCTGAGCGCAATACCCAACAACAACCATTGCAGCAGTTGGCGGCGTATCGAGATCATCCAACCACCAATTGGTAACCCAGCCCGCGCACCGTGCGAATCATTTGCGGAGTCAGCTTTTGTCGCAACCGATGTACATACACCTCGATAGCATTGCTATCGATCTCCGCTTCCCAGTTGAATAATTGCTCTTCTAGATCCGGCCGGGAAATGATCGCGCCGGGACGGCGCATTAAGACGTGTAAAATTTGATATTCGCGCGCCGACAAAGCCACCGGCTCATTGCGAAACTGCACTTCGCGCGTGCTGGGATCCAATGTTAAGTCTCCGCATTGCAGCAGCGGTTTGGGCTGACCGATATGGCGACGCTGCACAGCGCGAATGCGCGCCTCGAGTTCCTCGAGCGCGAATGGCTTAACCAGATAATCGTCAGCGCCCGCATCGAGCCCACTAATGCGATCGGCGAGCGCTTCGCGCGCGGTGAGAATAATTACCGGCATCGAACCCCCGCGATCGCGCAATTGTTTCAATACACTGAGCCCATCGAGCTTCGGCAACCCTAAATCGAGCAACATCATATCGAACGATTGCGCGTGCAGCGCGCTATCCGCACTATTGCCATCCCGCAACCAATCCACCGCGTGACCGCTCTGAGTCAATGCCCGGCACAGGCTTTCGCCCACCATGACGTCATCTTCAACCAACAATATTCGCATGATTGTTACTCTATTTCGAAGTGCCGCCTGGAACCTCAGCTAAGCTCTCTCGCAGTACTTACCGCTTAACCACTCAACGATAGCTTATATATTGAGCCTTAAGTAAAGCTTACGCTATTCGTCGATCGACGCGCTTGCGCACGCGGCGTGTCATCGACAATTGCATCGGCAAATACTCGTTACACCAGCGAATACGTGGCAAGTAGATCGGGAGAGCGGCAGGCAGGCGAGTCCACCAACTTTTGCAATTGCCCGATGATTTGACGGTGGGAGTGGTTACTATATTGCTCTGCCTGGGCCAACACTTGCGAGACCGGAACACGAAGAGTTTCACAATACCGCTCTCGATCTTGAGAACATCTACAACAATTACCTACAGTAATCACTACAGCAATCACCGAAGGCAATCGACAACTGCCATTTATAAAAACTCTTCGTAATTAACTTTCGTCGCCCTTCCTTTCGATGTATTCTCCTAGCAGCGTCATCCAGTTCGTACTAACCGAGGGCCTATCCGCGGTGCAGCGTTGACTGGACATGCCGCAATTATTCAAATTAAGCGCAACTATTATCAGCTTAAGAGCAACCATCGGATCAACGGAGGATTTTTCATGCGATTGCTATTACTGATTGTTTGTTTTGCCGCCATGCAAGCGTTTGGTCAAACGCTCACCTATCCGCAAGAATTCAAAACTCAGAACATTACCACCAACGGCACCACCATCTTCGTGCGCAGCGCCGGCTCGGGCCCCGCTGTCGTGCTGGTGCACGGTTACGGCGACACCGGCGACATGTGGGTGCCGCTGGCGATCGATCTCGCGCGCGACCACACCGTGGTGATTCCGGATCTGCGCGGTCTCGGACTTTCGTCGAAACCCACTGGCGGCTACGACAAGAAAACGCAGGCTGGCGATATAGCCGGCGTGTTGGACGCACTCAAAATTAAGCGGGCCAGTGTCGTCGCGCACGACATCGGCAATATGGTGACATTTGCATTCGCGGCCCAATATCCGGAGTGCGTAAATCGGCTCGTGTTTATCGACGCGCCGATCCCCGGCCTGGGACCTTGGGAAGAGATTCTGAAAAGTCCGATGCTCTGGCATTTCCGTTTTGGCGGCCCCGATATGGAGCGCCTGGTACAAGGGCGCGAGCGCATCTATCTGGATCGATTCTGGAATGATTTTGCCGCTTCGCCCACCGGCGTATCGGAAGCCGCTCGCGAGCACTATGCAAAACTGTATGCGCTGCCGGGCGCGATGCACGCGGGCTTTGCGCAGTTCGCGGCGTTCGATCAGGATGCCATCGACAATCGCGCGTCGCTTGCCAAGGGAAAGCTAAATATTCCGGTGTTGGCGCTGGGCGGCGAAAAATCGTTTGGCACCACGATGGTCGCGGTAGCTGAAGGCGGATTCACCACGGTGCAAGGCGGCGTCATTCCAAAATCGGGTCACTGGATCATGGATGAGAATCCCACCGACACCGTGAAAATGGTCAGAGCTTATTTGGAGAGCAAGCTGTGATTACGCGCCGCTTAATCGGGGCCCTGTCAACCAGGTCCGCGGCAATCGGCGCCACCACCGTTCTGTTCAGAGCAGTCGTGTATATCTTCGGCAAGGGACCAACCGATACCCGGTACGTCGATATCAAGTAAATCGAAACAAATCGATAGATCATTGGCGGTTATCAGGAGGAGCTGCAATGAAAATTTATTTACTGTCGTTTGCTGTCGGTTTGTTCGTCGGCATCATCTACGCCCTCCTCAATGTACGCTCGCCCGCGCCACCAGTCGTCGCGCTGGTTGGCTTGCTAGGCATTTTGATCGGCGAACAGACCATACCGCTCGCCAAGCGCGCACTCTCCGGACAACCAATCAGCATCGGCTGGCTTCAGAAAGAATGCGCGCCGCATATATTCGGCGAATTGCCGGCCGGCGAATCGACTCGCGCCGCCGAGCCGAAAAAACCTGTTTAACTTTTTAAAAATCGCAGCTTTAAATATCGAAAATTTACAATTTTCCGACATTACTTTCAGTTGTTAAACTTTCAGTTGCTAGGCTTTCTGTTTCTAAACTTTCTGTTTCTAAGCTTTCCGTTTCTAAACTCTCTGTTTCTAAGTTACAAGGAGACCCATCATGGCCACAAAGCCCGAATTGCTGACCCCGAAAAATTGCCAGTTAATTTTTATCGATCATCAGCCGCAGATGGCGTTCGGCGTGCAATCGATCGACCGGCAGACGCTGAAAAACAATGTTGTTGGACTCGCCAAGGCAGCGCGCGTTTTCAATATTCCAACCACTATCACGACGGTCGAAAGCGAATCGTTCTCCGGGCACAGCTACCCGGAGTTGCTCGCCGTATTTCCGACGCATCCCATTCTCGAAAGAACCTCGATGAATTCGTGGGACGACCAGAAAGTGCGCGACGCCCTGGCGAAGAACGGCAAGAAAAAAGTCGTGGTATCGGGACTGTGGACCGAGGTGTGCAATAACGGCTTTGCATTTTCGGCGATGGCCGAGGGCGGCTACGAAATTTACATGGTGGCCGATGCATCCGGCGGCACCTCGAAAGAAGCGCACGATTATGCGATGCAGCGCATGATTCAAGCCGACGTAGTGCCGATGACCTGGCAGCAGGTCTTGCTCGAATGGCAGCGCGATTGGGCGCGCAAAGAAACCTACGATGCGGTGATTGGCATCGTGCGCGAACATTCGGGAGCCTATGGCATGGGTGTCGACTATGCGTATACGATGGTGCATAAAGCGCCTGAGCGCGTCGATCATGGTCAGGTGCTGGCGCCCGTCCCCGCCAAATAATGTATAGATAGAGGGCACCTATGTGCCCCTTTTTTCTTCTTGAAATACCAATCGAGTACGACTCGTTAGTAGATTGATTTTATTGCCACACGTTTTTTGCTACAGGTATCAAAAGACTGATTATTTTCGCAAGCAAGACTAATTATCTTCACGAGGAGGAAATAAGATATGTCTGATGCCTCAGATCAACAACCGCCTTCCTGTACGCGCCGCGATGTTTTGCTTGCCGGCACCACAATTGCAGCAGTTGCAACTGCTTCGCCGTTGTTGTTCGGCGCGGAATCCAAGCCGATTAACACATCACCCATTTCGTCACCAGGAGAATCTTTGATGAGCGCAATTACCGTAGCCGATGGCACGCAAATTTATTACAAGGATTGGGGCAGCGGACAACCGATCGTGTTCCATCACGGCTGGCCGCTGAGCGCCGACGACTGGGATGCGCAGATGCTTTTTTTTCTGTCGAAAGGCTATCGCGTAATCGCGCACGATCGACGCGGCCACGGACGCTCTACGCAAACCGCTACCGGCAATGAAATGGATACCTACGCTGCCGATATGGCGGCACTAGCCAAACATCTCGATTTAAAAAATGCGATTCACATCGGGCACTCCACCGGCGGCGGCGAAGTTGCGCGCTATGTCGCGCGTCACGGCGCAGGCCGCGTTGCCAAGGCGGTACTGATTGGCGCTGTGCCGCCGATCATGCTCAAAACCGCGGCCAATCCGGGGGGATTGCCGATGGAAGTATTCGATGGTTTCCGATCCGGACTGGTGGCGAATCGCGCGCAGTTCTTTTTAGATATTCCAAGCGGACCCTTTTATGGATTCAATCGCCCCGGCGCGAAAGTTTCGCAGGGCGTCATCAATAATTGGTGGCGCCAAGGCATGATGGGAGGCGCGAAAGCGCATTACGATTGCATCAAGGCCTTTTCCGAAACCGACTTCACCGACGATCTGAAAAAAATCGATGTGCCGGTGCTGGTAATGCATGGCGACGACGATCAGATCGTGCCGATCGCCGATTCCGCATTGCTGGCGGTGAAGCTCCTCAAGCACGGCACGCTCAAAGTCTACAAAGGTCTGCCGCACGGCATGTGTACCACACACCCCGAAGTCGTTAACCCGGATCTGCTGGAATTTATCCGGGCCTGATTAGCGCCGCCGCACACAGCGGCGGCAGAAAAAATTCACGCTTTGCGGAGGACGCGATGCAAGCGACGGCCGATTTGATTTTATATAACGCGCAAATCGCAACACTGGACCGCAGCAACAGTTTCGCGAGCGCCGTCGCGATTGCCGACGGCCGCTTTATCGCGGTCGGCAGCGACAGCGAAGCGATGGTAATGCGCGCCGCCAACACCAAGGTCGTCGACTGCAAGCGCCGCCGCTTGATTCCCGGTCTGATCGACTCGCATCTGCACGTGATTCGCGGCGGCCTCAATTTCAATATGGAATTGCGCTGGGATGGTATTCCTTCGCTGGCCGATGCCATGGCGCGGCTGAAAGCGCAGGTAGAGCGCACACCGGCGCCGCAGTGGGTGCGTGTGATCGGCGGTTTCAACGAATATCAATTCGCGGAGCAGCGCCTGCCTACGCTCGATGAAATCAATGCGGCCGCTCCGGATACGCCGGTATTTATTCTGCATTTATACGACCGCGCCCTATTGAATCGCGCCGCATTGCGCGCCGTGGGCTACGACCGCAACACACCGAACCCGACCGGCGGCTGGATCGTCAAGGACAGCAATGGCGAGCCGAGCGGATTATTGCTCGCCGAGCCGAACGCGATGCTGCTGTATTCGGCCCTGGCGAAGGGACCGAAACTACCGCTGGAGTATCAGATAAATTCGACGCGCCATTTTATGCGCGAATTAAACCGGCTCGGCGTGACCAGCGTTATCGATGCCGGCGGCGGCTTTCAAAATTATCCCGAGGATTATCAAGTCATAGAAACGTTGCATCGAGAAAAGCAGATGACCCTGCGTATTGCATACAATTTGTTTACGCAAAAGCCGAAAGAGGAATTAAGCGATTTTCGGCGCTGGACCGGTATCGTTAAGCCCGGCGATGGCGACGATTTTTATCGGCACAACGGCGCCGGCGAAATGCTGGTGTTTTCGGCGGCGGATTTCGAGGATTTTCGCCAAGCGCGCCCCGACCTGGCGCCCAGCATGGAGCGCGAGTTGGAAGAAGTTGTTCGACTGCTCGCGCAGAGTCGCTGGCCCTTTAGATTGCATGCCACCTACAACGAAACGATTTCGCGCGCGCTCGATGCGTTTGAAAAAGTCGATCGCGAAATTCCGTTCAACGGCTTGCATTGGTTTTTCGATCACGCCGAAACGGTGACCGACACCAATCTCGAGCGCATCGCTAAGTTAGGTGGCGGCATTGCGATTCAGCATCGCATGGCGTATCAGGGCGAATACTTCGTGCAACGCTACGGTGCCGCCGCCGCGGAACGTACACCGCCGTATAAACGTATGCTGGAAATGGGCATCAAGGTCGGCGCGGGTACCGATGCGACGCGCGTGGCGAGCTACGATCCATGGACATCGCTGTATTGGCTGTCCACCGGCAAAACCGTCGGCGGCCTGGCGCTGTATCCCGCGGAAAATTTAATCGATCGCGAAACCGCGCTGCGTCTTTACACGCAGGGCAACACCTGGTTCTCCAACGAGGAAGGCTTGAAAGGTCAAATCAAAATCGGCCAGTACGCCGATCTCGCGGTTTTATCCGCCGATTATTTCAACGTTGCCGATCAGGACATCCGGCAAATCACTTCGCTGCTGACGGTGGTCGACGGCAACATCGTGCACGGCGACGCGGAGTTTTCCGTGCTGGCGCCATCGTTGCCGCCCGCGATGCCCGATTGGTCGCCGGTAAATTATTTTGGCGGATATGTAAAAGCGGCGGCTGCCGCACCGTTACATGCCTTTGCCAACAATAACTGCGGCTGCGCCGCGGCCTGCCATATTCATCGGCACGCGCACGCAAAGGCGCATAGCGGCGCCATCGCCGACGATCAGCAATCCGGCTTTTGGGGCGCACTGGGCTGCTCGTGCTGGGCGTTCTAAATGAATGTTTTGGTCGACTGGCTTAATACGCAAAAAAATATAGGCCGAATCGCAGGCAGTTTTTTTGCGCTCGCATCGACACTGACTCATGCCGGCAACCTCGGCACTTTTCGTTACGATGACGATTTCACGGCGCTGCGCGATAACGGCAGCGCTTACGCGCAGCTCAAACATATCGATCTCGGCGCCGACACTCGCTACCTGAGCATCGGCGGCGATATGCGCGAGCGCATGGAATATTACAGCCGCACCAACCTCGGCCCGCATGCGGCGGATTACAATAATTTTTTGCTGCACCGCTTGTTATTGCACATCGACTCGCATTGGGACGCTGCGCGCCTATTTCTACAACTCGGCAACCACGAAGAATTCGGGCGCGAACCGGCCCCGAAACCCACCGACGTCGATCATGCCGATGTGCAACAGGCATTCGTCGATTATCGAATAGCATTCGGCGAAACCGACAAATTGACTTTGCGCGGCGGGCGCCAGGAAATCGCCTTTGGCGCCTCGCGTCTTATCGCCGTGCGCGAGGGGCCGAATATTCATGTCGATTTCGACGGTGTGCGCGCACGCTGGAACAGTCCGCTGTGGGATATCAGCGCCATCGCCGTGCGTCCCGTTGCAATAGAACCCGGACAATTCGACGACAAGTCCACACATGGCCAAGCGCTCTGGGGCTTGTACGCGAGCGTTCCATTTACCGCGGCGGAAGGGTTCGCATCGAACGACAAGTGGAGCGGCGATTTTTATTACCTGGGCGCGACCAATAACAATGTTCATTACGACTCGATAGCCGGCAGCGAGCGTCGCAATACTTTCGGCGCGCGCGGGTACGGTCGCAGCGGCGCATTCGATACCGACATCGAAATCATTCTGCAAGATGGCACGGTTTCGGGCGAGGCTATTCGCGCCTTCGCGCTTGCCACCGACTCAGGTTGGAGTTGGAGCGAAGCGGGATGGAAACCTCGCCTGGGTTTGCGCACCGATATTATCAGCGGCGATCGCGATCGGCATGACGACACGCTGCAAACGTTCAATGCACTGTATCCCAGCGGCTCTTATTTTTCAGAGGCGAGCATTATTGCGCAGGCCAATCTGCTCGACTTTTCCGCCAGTCTGGCACTAAAACCGATAACCAGCCTGACGCTGACATGGAGTATCAACCCGCTATGGCGATATAGCACGCACGATGCTCTGTATACGCTGCCGCTAGCGCCGCTGATTGCCGGCGACAGCTCCACTGCGCGCTACATCGGCACACAGAATCAATTGCTCGCCATCTGGCAATACAACGCGTTTCTATCCTTCAAGGCTGCACTGGTAAAATTCGAGCCCGGCGGTTTCGTGAAAAAAAATGGCGGCAACAATTTGGATTACGCGCAGCTTGCAACCATAGTGCGCTTTTAATTTCGTTAACGTGAGCACGGAGTGCAGCAGGGTCGGCGAATGCGATAAAAGTAGCCAGCGATGCAGTACATCGCCGGCGCCAGGCAGATTAAAAACTATATGAATAACTCGCGCGCAGCGTGCGTGGCAGACCGAGGTTCTTGGCGACATACGGCGCGCTGCAATCGTAGGCTCCGTCGGTCGCGACATCGCCGCAGGCGCGCGTCGGACGACCGTACTCTTTGTCGAAGGCATTGAGTAAACTTAGGCCGAGCCGATGATGCAATTGTCCGTCGGCAAACCAGAAAGCGTCGAAGTCGAACGTCGAATAATTACCGTAATTGCGTCGCTCGCCACTCACCGTCTCGAATACATCGCCGGTGTACTGAGCCGCCACATCGCCGCCGAAGCGGCCGCCGGGCGCCGTATACGCCAGCGACGTTTTGGCCAGCCGCACTGGCACGCGGCGAATTTGTTCGTGCGAGTCGGCATCCTCGGATTTGCTGTAGGTATATCCCGCTTTCAATATTACGGTGTCGAGCAGTGGCCATTGAATCTGCGCATCGACGCCGCGCTGTTTGACGGTGCCGGGCAAATTGCCGAATACCTCTTGACCGGTGCTGTCGTCGAACTCGTCGTAGTCGATCATATCTTTGATGCGACGATCGAAACCAGTTAGCTCCCAGCCGAGTTGGCCCAACGCCGATGCATTCTGGCCGATCGAGAAATTGATGCTGGAGCTGCGCTCCGGCTTAAGATTTGGATTACCGCGCTCATCCTGCGGATCGTCGGCAAACAATTCTTCCGCGGTCGGCAAACGGAAATTCGTGCCGAAGGTTGTGCGCGCAAAGAAGCGGCCGCCAAAATGATGCAGACCGCTGACATTCCAAATAGTGGCCGATTCACCGACGCTGGGGTCGTTATAGCGCACCCCCGCAGCCAGTTCGGTATCCTGCAGGAACAGATCGTTGGTACGCACCTGGCCGAATACAGCCTGCGTGCGTTCATCCTGCTGTTCGATCACCAGCACTTCGTCGCGGCCACCGTATTTCTGTATATCGTAACCGGCGTAGTACTCGACTTTATCGCTGAAGCGGAATTTGGCGACGGCATTCGCGCCGTAATCTTTGTAGCCCCAGAAGGCATTGTCGTACAACACCGCCTGCCCGCTCCCCAGCGGTAAATTGTTGTAGACCGTATCGTAGTGGGTATCCCATTTGTGCCAATAGGTTTTTAAGAACAGGCCAACGTTGTCGGTCGCATCGTAGTCGACCTTCGCGGTGGCGATCTGCTCGCGGCGCGAATTCTCATTTTTATCGATGCGATACGGCTGCGCATTGTCGAGATCGGCATCGGTGTTTTGATAGGTGGCAGACAGGCGCAGCGCATCGGTCGCGTTGAAAGCATATTTGGCACCGACAGTGCGGACGTCGAAGCTGCGATTGCGATCGGTGACGCTGGGTTGGTAATCCTCGTCGCGAAACGCGCGATAGCCAGCGGATTTGTCGATGGAGGCATAGGCCACGATTTGATTGCGCTCGAACGCATCGCGGTAAAACGCGTCCGCATGATGGCCCTGATGATTGTCGTCCGACAACGTGACGCCGCCATCGAGCGAATTCGAAAATTCCTTGGTGACGACATTGATCGCGCCGGCAACCGCCTGCGTGCCATAAAACAACGCCTGGCCGCCATTCAATATTTCGATGCGGTCCACAATACCGGATGGGATGGTGTCGAGCGGTGTCGTGCCGGCATACAAACGGTTGTTGATACGCACGCCATCGATCAGCCACAACACATCTTGCGTGCGCGAGCCGAGCAGCGAGACATCGACGTAATCGAATGCCCCATTTTTCGAGGCGATGTACAGACTGGGAGCCAACGCTTGCAACGAACCGGCAATGTCGACATAACTACCGCGCTTGATGCTCTCGCTGGTAATTACATCGACTCGCGCTCCGTATTGGGCGATGTCTTGCGGCAGGTTTTCCTCGATGCGGCGCGCGCTCACCAGAACCTGTTCGGATTTTGCGTTCGGATCGGTGGCGGCATGGGCTTGCGTCGCGATATCCAGCGTAGCCAGACCGATCGCGATAGCGAGTAAACGTTTATTCATGTGATAAATCCCCGGGCAAAGCGGCCGGGAGATTTCAGTGCAATTGCGGTCCCGCGCGCATGCAACTTTTACGCATGCAGCGGCAAAAGTCGAACGCGGGGCAATGCTCTGAAAGAACTCCCTGCAGCAACATAAACAAATTAAAGTTCACGCTACTGCAGCGGATGTGCAGTCCATCGAGAGTCCTCACCCGACGGCACAGTAACGAATCGCGATGGCAGGTCTCCTGACTCGCGCATCATCGCCGGTTTCCACCTTCCCATCTGCGTGCGCCTGCCCCAAGGACCAAGAGCCAAGGACAGGCGCCTCCACAAACAGTGGCATATCGGAAACAGACTCCGCGCTTACAGTTGTGAGGACAGTTGCGGATTCACACCGCATTCCCTATTAACCCCGAAGGGGCGCATTGCTGGATGCGGAATTTATAGAGTCGCGCCGGCTGCGTCAATTAGCGCGCAATAAACTTCCGCGCTCGTTTCCATATAAAGCAACTAGTCCGCAGCAGCAGGACAAAACAATAATCGGTAATGTAATGTACAGAGCGCTATCCTTTAGAGACGGTTCCGGCGCGATCCTCGGCTAACCGTACTGCGGGGCAAACGAGTCAGGAACAGAGTGTTGTTTTCGCAACATTGAAGAGCGCGCAATGGACGAAGAACTCAGAATCGAAGAGTACAAAAATCCCGCTGGCGGACGCGGTGCCGTCAAAGGTGCGATCAATGCCTTTTGGCAACAACGCATTCCTCTGAAAGTTATCGAAAGTTTTCGCAAGGCGAATACGCCGCATGGCTTCGACTGCCCTGGTTGCGCCTTCCCGGACAAGAACCAAGGGGCAGGCATCGACAGCTGCGAGCAAGGGCAGAAAGCCATCGCCTGGGAGCTGACCACCAAGCAGACCGATGCCGATTTCTTCGCCAAGCATCCACTCAGCGAGCTGCGCCACTGGAGCAATATCGATCTGGAAAACCAGGGTCGCCTGACCACGCCGCTGCGCTACGACGCCGCTACCGATACCTATCGGCCTGTAGCCTGGTCGGAGGCCTTCGCACTGATTGCTCGCGCGCTGAAAAATCTGACACCTGCGAATGTCGCGTTTTACACGTCCGGTCGCGCTTCGAATGAAGCGTCATTCCTGTGGCAGTTGCTGGCGCGCACCTATGGCACCGCGAATCTACCGGACAGCTCCAATCTTTGCCACGAGCCGTCCGGATATGCCATGAAGGACATGCTCGGCGTGAGTAAAGGCACCTGCTCCCTGGAGGATTTCGAGCGCGCCGAACTCATCATGGTCATCGGGCAGAACCCTGCGTCCAATCACCCTCGCATGATGGCCGCTCTGCACGCCGCCAATAAGCGCGGCGCGCAGATCATTGCCTTCAATCCGCTCGCGGAACTCGGCTTTCGCAACTTCTCCGACCCCAAGGAGATCGGCGAGATGCTCACCAATCGAGGCCGCAAAATTGCCGGCCGCGTCTACGCCGTGAAAATCGGCGGCGATCTGGCGGCACTGAAAGGCACGATGAAAATACTCATCGAGCGCGACGCGGCGAGGCCAGCTCGCGACAGCAAACTCGATCTCGCCTTCATCGCTCGGCACACGCATGGCTTCGAGGTATTCCGCGACGACCTGCTCGCGCAACCGTGGGAACCGCTGCTCGCGGAAAGCGGACTCACGCGCGACGATCTCGAGGGAATTGCCGATCTCTATGAACAATCGAACGCCACGATGTGCACTTGGTGCATGGGCATTACGCACCACGAAAATGCGCATGCAACCGTGCAGACCATCGTCAACCTGCTGTTGCTCAAGGGCAATATCGGCAAGCCGGGCGCGGGTGCTGTCCCCATTCGGGGCCATTCGAACGTGCAAGGCAATCGCTCGATGGGCGCCACCGGCAACGTTGCAAAAGTCTTTCTCGATAACCTGGAAAAAATCTTTCAAGTCCCGGTTCATCGAGCGGCCGGACTCGACGCGATCGGCACGATCCGCGCACTACTCGATGGCAGTATGCGGGGCTTCCTCGGACTGGGTGGCAACTTTGGCGTGGCTGCTCCGGATAGTCCACGGCTGCTGGCGGCACTGGAGCGCACCGACCTTACCGTACATATCGCCACCAAGTTGAATCGCACCCACCTTTTTCCGGGAAAAGTCGGCCTGTTGCTGCCAAGCCTGGGCCGCACCGACATCGACGCGCGCAGCAATGCTGTTCAGAGCAATGCCGTTCAGAGCAGTGCTGTTCAGGTCATCTCCGTGGAAGACAGCATGAGCATGACGCATGCATCGGGCGGGATCAGAAAACCGCTTTCCGACCAGATGATGGGCGAGCCAGCCATTGTCTGCGGTATCGGCGCAGCCTTGGTTGATGCCAGTGTTGATGAGAATGTCGCTGAGAACACAATCGATTACACGATTGGCTGGCGCGCCTTCGCGAACGATTACAGCCTGATTCGGGATCGCATCGAGACGTGCCTGCAAGGCGTTACCAGCGGATTTACCGGCTACAACAACAAACTGCTCGAGCCCGGTGGATTCCATTTGGTCAACTATGCGGCCGAACGTCGCTGGAAAACCCAAAGCGGTCGCGCAGAATTCAGGATCCACGCGGTTGCCACCAATGGTCACGTCCAGCGGGCGCGAATCAAAGAACCGCAGACACTGGTGTTGATGACGATACGCTCGCACGACCAATTCAACACGACGGTGTACTCGTTAAACGATCGGTACCGCGGGATATTTGGAGGACGCAATGTCATCCTGATGAATGCCGACGATATGGCCGCGCGGCAACTGCAGGCAGGGGTCTTCGTCGATATTGAGACCGTATCCGAGGACGACATCCAGCGCGCGGTCCACAATTTTCAGGTCGTCGAATACGACATTCCGCGCGGTTGCGCGGCGGCGTATTTCCCGGAAGCCACTCCGCTGATACCCGTCGACCTTATTTCCACGCACACGGCGACGCCGACTTATAAAGAAATTCCGGTGCTGGTCCGCGCCTGCCGATGAGAGAGGGATTTGAACCCTATCTCACTGCCGATGTATTTCCGGTAATGCCAAATTTTCCGCGTTTGAAAAACTTGTCCCAATCGTCTTCGGTGCTTGCCGCCAGCGCCGCCTGATCTTGCTGGCTAAACGTATCAAGCGCGGCGACCGCTCGATTGAAGGCCGGTCGGGCAATCAGCTCGCGATACCAGCGCGCCAGCGCCGGATGCGAGCGCGCCAATGCAGCTTCGCCATCGGGCAGAAACCACGGAAAGAACAGCGTCGCGCCGCGCACGCACGGCAGCACTGAGATATCGGCGATCGAATACGCAGCACCGCCGAGATATTTAGCTTTTTCGAGTCGCCGTTCGAGCACCGCAAACAAATCGCGAACCTGACTCTCATAACGTTCGAGCCCATACTCGCTGCCGGCCGGCGCATAGCGTTGAAAATGTACGTACTGCCCAATCATCGGTCCGATCGAACTCATTTGCAGCATCAGCCATTGCAGCTCGGTGGCACGCGCAGCCACGTCTTTCGACAAACCCCAAGCCATTTTATCGGCCAAATAAATAAGAATTGCGCCGCTCTCAAAAATTGCCAAGCCCTTATCGCCCTCACCATTGGCACCGCCCTCGCCCTGCACCGCTTCGTCGACAATGACCGGCACTTTATGGTTGGGACTGATTTCCGCAAAGGTCGGATCGAATTGGCCGCCGTTGAAAATAGGCACGTAGTGCAGTGAATACTCGGCGCCAACCTCCTCCAGCATGATCGCGACTTTCAATACATTGGGACTGACAATACCGTAGAGTTTAATCATGGCGCGGATTCTCCATTATTTTGCTGAGAATGTTCACTATCCAATTTCATTACCGAACATTAGTTTCATCGCCGAACAGATGAGAAGCGGCTTCATCGGAGAGCTGCCCAAAATCGGGTACCTCAACTTTCCCGTCCGCTTGTATTTGTTCGCAGTGGATACTGTGGCGTCGAAAGATCAGCGTCTTGATAAGCCAGGCGCCTTCCTCTCGTACATACCCGGCATCGTACATTCCGGAAATACGAATGACGGTCCGCGATGCGACGTTATACGCAAACATGAACAAGCGCCAGGTTGCGCTGGCCGTATCGGCCGCCGAAAATTTGATGATGGGATTGAGGCCGAAATGGTTTTCCTGGCGCGCCGGGTCCATGCCAAGCTCGATAAAAGTCTGCACGAACTCATCGCGGCTCGTCCAGGTCTGCATGCCCTCGAACTCGATGTGAATCGCGCCGGGGAAAAACAGGCTGCGCAGCAGCTCGGGATTTTTTTGATCGACCGCTCTCCAGTATTGCAGCTGAAGCTCCTTTATTCTCTCGATATCGTCAAGCGCCTGCACGCGAGCGGTAAGCTCCGATAACGCCTGCAGGAGAGCCTGTTGGTTTTCCATTGCAGATCACCCCACTGGTGCCGGAAAAACTTGATCTTATACGTGTGAAAACAGCCATTAAGCAATTTAACAAAAATTAATCTGCGCCGGCGACCATCGGCATAAGCGAAACCGCCGCACGCCGTTAGTCCATGACGAAGTGATCCAGCTAGTCCATGACGGATTTGCAGAAGTGAAACGCCGGCTCGTTATTCGGCCCCATCAACTCTTTGGCCGTCGCCAATTTTCCCTTCAGCCAATCCTGCGCCAGATGTGTATCCAGCGCTTGCTGCGAGGACCAGCTTTCGATCAGCACGAGAGTCAGCGGATCCGCATTCGATTGCCAGACGTCATACAGCAGACAGCCCTCTTCCTTGCGCGTTCTGCCAATAAATTCATCGCGAAACAGCACCGCAAAAGCGTTGGCATTTTCGACGTTGGGAAATTTGAATGCGACGTGTACGCGAACGATGTTTTCACTCATGGAATTCTCCCCCTAAGGTAGTCAAGAAACTGGATAGTTAAGAATCTGGCTCTGGCGATTAAGCATCTAACTTGGACAATTGTAGAATATTTAGGCAGTGGCGGATTCAACCGATCGATGCAACATGAGTAAATATCACTTCACTCATGAGGTGCGACATGGCAAAAAGAACCCGCAGGAATTTCTCTTCAGAGCAACGAAAGGCGCTGTGGCAGCGATGGCATCAAGGCCAGACACTCACGATGCGCCCCGCCTCTGTGCACGAATTCATTAAAGCTACAGGCGGAATATGCCCTCCCGTTCGGTCGCGGTCCTCGCGGGTGCTTGCTGCCGAAGAGCGATAACAAATAGCGGCAAAAATTCCTAGATAGATTTTGCGATGCTGCGCACTTTTAATGGCGGAGAGCAGCTAAAACAAATTCGAGTTCAAGCGCCTTTCTGGCCTGTTTCACCCTCTAGAAAATGTCCAAAGGCGGCCAGCGGTCGAATGCGATCGCAAATTATTTTAGTGATGGCCAACATGGGTACCGCCAAAATAGCTCCCGGCACACCCCACATCCAATCCCAAAATAGCAGCGCCATGATGACCAATACGGGATTCAACGTAAAACGGCGCGCCAACAGCATCGGTGTAAATGTTTCTCCCTCGAGAACGTGGATGGCGGCGTAAGCCGCCATCGGCATAAATGCCATCCATAACGGATCCAAACTCAACATCCCCGCCGCCAGAAAAATGACCAGGCCGGTAAGCGGCCCGAGAATCGGCACATAGTTGAGCAGAAAGGCCACGGCGCCCCATAGCACCGCATCCTCAAGACCCAGCGCCCACATCGCCACAGCCGTTGCCACGCCGACTAGTGCGTTCATTATCGTGATAGTCACCAGGTACGAGGAAATATCGGCCTCCACCTGCTGGGAAATATCGATGACCTGGCGTTTATCTTTAAAGCGCGGCACGATTTCCACCAACCTGCGCAGAAATGTATCGCCGGCCATTAGCAGAAAAAACAGCACCAGAAATGTGGTGACGAATTCCGACGCGAATGTTTGCAGACCGGTCAGCAGCGCCGCTTCAAAATCGCTGCCGAATGTGGATGGCTGCTGTTCCGATCGCTGCTCCGCGGGGGCGACGGAACCGACCACCCCCTTGGCGTGCGTCATCATACGATTTAACGCATTCAACGGTCCGCTAACCACGCGAACACGCTCTTGTAGGCGCGGCAGCCCTTCGGGAAGACGCGCCGCCCAGTGGGCGGCCGGCGCGCTCAATAACTCGCCGACTCCGCCGATCAGCGCAAACAACAGCGTTATCATCGACAGTGCCGCAAGCACGCGCGGAATATGCAAACGCTCGAGTAACCGCATCGCTGGCTGCAGCAATAATTTGAGAATAAATGCCAGCACGATGGGCAGCACAACCTCTTTCGCAACATTGGCACTGGCCAGAAGCGCCAGCAAAAATAATCCGCCTAAAAAAACGACTTTAGGATCTTGCGGTAAGGGCATGTCCTTGCCTTCGGACGCTAACTTTGACGAGCGCGATTCGTCGTCATCCACCGCCGTGGGATTGGTCGGCGCATCTGTGCAAATGATGGTTCGCGCGGCAGCAGGCAGTTCACCTGCCGGCGAGCGATCAACTGATTCCGATTGCACCATGGCGGTAGTCCTTATTTATGGTTTTGTCATTCGCTGCTATAGAGACAGCAGGCTCCGCTCTCAGTGACACGCTTGTCATTTTTACGAATCGAGCAGCGCGCCGCATGCGGATAGCCGAGTCATTTTGCTACACCTACACCATGTCGAAAATTTAACGAATAATCGGTGCGCCACCGCACCGCCGCTTTCAACATAGGGACTATCATCTCAGCCTAAGTAAATTCGACTACCGTTCGTCAGAAAAGAAATATCTGTACGCACATCCCCACCGCCGCTACCGCCATTACGGTAGTCGCGCACCAACCGAGAAATTTTAAACGCGGACTGATAACAAACTGTCCCATGATTTTTGGGTTGGCGGCCATCTTCATCATGGTAATCATGATCGGCACGGAAATCAGGCCGTTAATGACCGCCGACCAAAACAGCGCCTTGATAGGACTAATGCGGGAAAAGCTTAAGGCGATTGCGAGCACTGTCGATGCGACGATAATCCCGTAAAAGCGGGTTCCGGAAATGGGCGGCAAATCGAGACCGCGCCGCCAGCGTAAAGCCTCCGCTACTGCAAAAGCGCTGGAGCCCGCCAATACCGGCACTGCAAGCAAACCAGTGCCGATGATACCGAGGCCGAATAATAAAAAGGCAAATTGACCTGCGATCGGCCGCAATGCCTGGGCGGCCTGCGCGGAAGTTTCTATATGAGTGAGTCCGTGTGCCTGTAATGTGGCAGCGGTGGTCAACATAATAAAAAATGCAATTAAATTGGAAACGCCCATGCCGAAAAACGTGTCCCACTTGATGCGACGTAAATGCGCCGGCGCTTGTTCTGGATTATCGCGCAGATGCTTCGCGCCTTTGGTGGCGCGCAAATCTTCGACCTCCTGCGAGGCCTGCCAAAAGAACAGATAAGGGCTAATAGTGGTGCCCAAAATGGCGACGACGGTGGTGATATATGCGGCGTTAAATTGCAGCGCGGGCAGCGCAATGCTTTTTGCGACTTCTATCCAGGGGATTTGCACCACAAATACCACACCGACGTATGCGAATAGCGACAGCGTCAGCCACTTCAATACGCGCACATAATGGTTATATGAAGCAAATATTTGCAGGACGCAGCAGAACAGCCCAAAAGCCGCCGCATACCAATGCCGCGGTCCACCGATGACTATGCTCAACGCTTCGCCCATTGCGCCAATATCGGCGGCAATATTTATCGTGTTGGCAATCAGCAGGGAGGAAACCAATACATACAGCAACTTTGGCGAATAGTGCCGCCGCATTATCCCGGCCAGACCATAGCCAGTCACTCTGCCGAGCCGCGCGCTGACGATTTGAATACCGACCATTAGCGGATAGGTAAGGATCAAGGTCCACAGCAGATTAAAGCCAAATTGCGATCCCGCCTGCGAATACGTCGCAATACCGCTCGGATCGTCATCGGCCGCACCCGTGATCAACCCCGGGCCCAGATTTTTTAACCAACTCTTCGACTCGGCTGCGACAGGGGCAACTTTCTCGACGGGCAGCGCTTCCATTGTCTATCTCTTAATATCAAATCATTGCCATTATCAGCGTCGCTTCAACCATTCGCCGCGCTGACTGCGATTATGCCGCGCCACTACTATCTCATCTATCGGGTCTGCCACCTTATTTCCATAGAGCAATACTTGAGCCATGATCGAATTTATTTAAATTTTCGCAAACCGAAGGCATTAAAAACATTGCGCAAATAAATGACTCACCGTCCGCACTTCAAACCCGTGTAAATAGATGGACCGACGACTTGCTGCAGCGCATTCAAGAGGAAGAAACCGATCCTTCTGTTTCATCCTGCATACCGTTGGTCTTGAGCAGGAATCGGAAATGTATAAGACGTTTCGCGAGAAAGAGGATGGCGGTATCAAGGTGGTGTTAAAACGTTGAAAAATGTCGCGGTAAAGTTTACGGCTTTTCATATCATAGATCGCTATCCGAGCCTCCATTCCATAGCACGAAATAACCCCCCTATAAGTTGGGAATACGAGTACTATTCCTTTCCCATAACAAGTATCTAGAACTCTATGGGAAATTGGGAGCAAGATCGGATAGCGGCTAATTTAACGCACCGATTTGAGCATAGTACAGATAGCCTCCAAATCGCGGATGCTATAACTTCGGCCTGGCAACAGATCGACGAAACACTGCGTCCCATCATTGGCCAACATGGCGTAGAAGGCCTCTACAAACGCAGTCTATTTCTCGCCACAACAAGCCATCCCTGGCTGACGAATCGCGATCCAAACCCGTCCCGCCCTCTCGACATTGCACTGCTCGGCACTCTGGTCGCGCGCCAATCCAAAGTAGAAGCCATCGCTGGGGGCGCTCTCCTTCTGCATACATTTTATGAATTGCTGGCCAATCTCATCGGCCCCTCTCTCACCGAGCGTTTACTCCGCTCCGTGGAAGCCACCTTCTCTAGTGCCGACTCTCCACAGGAACCCTTTCCATGAATACCGATGTAATCATCAATCGTTTGGCGACGGGTGTACCGGGGCTCGATGAAGTGCTCGGGGGCGGCTTGCCGGAATATTCCTTCAACGTGCTGGCAGGACCACCGGGCTGTGGCAAAACCACACTCGCGCACCAGATCATGTTCGCGTTGGCAACGCCGGAGCGTCCCGCGCTCTACTTCACGGTAATGGGAGAGCCGGCATTAAAAATGCTGCGCTACCAGCAACAATTTAATTTCTTCGACGCGAAGTCCATCGATCATTCGATTCACTTTATTAATTTGGCGGAAGAGGCGCAGTCGGGCGATCTCAATAAGGTTTTGACTCGCATAGTCGCCGAGGTGGAAAAGCGCTCTCCAGGTTTAGTCTTTGTCGACTCATTCCGCTCCGTAGCGCTAGCCAACAGCTCCCAAGCTAGTTCATACATCACCTTGCAGCAATTCGTGCAGCAGCTCGGCATGACCATGACCAGTTGGCAGGCCACGACCGTGTTGATTGGCGAGTACTTCGATCAAAACGACCCCAACCCGGTATTCACGGTGGCCGATGGCTTGATATGGTTACGACAAAGCGTGCAGCGCAATTCGATGGTTCGCAAGCTGGAGATTATGAAGATGCGCGGGCAGCCCACCGTACCGGGCCTACACACATTTCGCATCGACCATAGCGGCATCCAGGTTTTTGCACCGGCAGGTAATAGTGTCGCCTCGGCGGAATCCGGGACCGCGTTCGCGCCGGGCGCCAGACTATCGATGGGGGTGCCGGCGCTCGACGAAATGCTCGGCGGAGGCTTGCCACGCGGCTATTCGCTATTAGTGGCCGGCCCTTCCGGTTCCGGTAAAAGCATTCTCGCGGCCGCCTTTCTCGCGGAAGGTGTGCGCCGCGGCGAAACCGGCGTAGTTGCGGCTTTCGAGCAGAGGCCCGAATATGCGCGCAATCGCATACTGGCCGACCTGATCGACAACGGCCAGGTGGGATTGGTGGATAGCCATGCGCCCGATCTTTCCATCGATGAAATTGTCTTACTACTTCTTAAAGAGGTAACCCGCCTCAAGGCCACCCGGGTGGTAATCGATTCGCTGTCGGGCTTCGAGCTTGCTATCGCACCTACCTTCCGAGAAGATTTTCGCGCAGCGCTGGCACGTCTCGTGATGGCATTGGCGAGCACCGGCGTCTCGATAGTGATGACTTCCGAGCTGGAGGACCGCTATACGGATTTGCGCTTCAGCCCCTATGGAACCGCGTTTCTGACCGACGCGATCATCGTCAATCGCTACATTGAAGTCAGTAGTCGACTGTTGCGCGTTATGGCGGTGGTTAAAGTAAGAGCGAGCGCGCATTCGAACGAGTTGCGCGAGTTCACTATCGACGATAATGGAATCCGCATCGGCGCTATGCTGCCGGATCAAGAAGGACTGCTCGGCGGCCAGCCAACGTTTAAGCAGGTTGCGGTACTGGAAAAGACGCCAACCGGGGATTTCCCTTAATGAACATCGAAGCCGCCACCAGGAGCAAAGTTGAGAGTATGGCGCTACGCCGGCTGCTCCTGTTGGAGCGGCAAACGGACATAGCCCGTACGCTGTTACAGCGTCTGCATCAGGATATTGGTCAGGCTGGCAGTCGCTTGGGTGGCCAGGCATCGGTTTTACTCGAGGCCAACGAGCAATTGGTATTGGCCGCACTGCGCGCCCAGACCGAAACCGAACAAGTTACTTACTCGGCGAAACACGATGCCCTGACGGAGTTACCGAACCGCGTCCTGTTGTTCGATCGCTTGAACCAGAACATTGCTATGGCCAGGCGCCGCAATACTCATTTCGCGCTGTTGTTTTTAGATTTGGATCGCTTCAAGGAAATCAATGATGCGCTGGGGCATGCCGTCGGCGACGCAGTGCTGAAACGCGTGGCGCAGTGTCTTGTCTCCTCGGTGCGCGAAGCCGATACGGTCAGCCGCCATGGCGGCGATGAATTTTTGATTTTGCTGGGCGAGATCAGCGACGTAGCGGATGCCGTGCGCATCGCCGACAAGATAGTGAACGCCCTGAGCACGCCGAACGCGCGGGACGAATCAGCGCTGAGCGTAACAGCCAGCATCGGCATCAGCATTTATCCCGAGCATGGCCAGGACGCGGAGACTTTGATCGAGCGCGCCGACGCAGCGATGTACCACGCCAAACGGCAAGGGCTCGCCAGTTTTATTTACGATGCTGAATGCCCTGCCCACAACGCAGACGACAGGGCACAAAACGTCGCGCAAACGCCAACGCCTCAACTCGCGATAGCGGAGCACGAGCATCTCCACACCGAGCTACGCGAGGCCAATGAACATTTGGTGCTAGCCGCGCTCGCCGAACAGGATCTACGTGGAGCAGCCGAACAAGCACATCAGCAGCAAACAGAGTTCCTGGCTGTGCTCGCGCATGAACTTCGCAATCCGCTGGGACCGATTAGCAGCGCGGCCTTTATATTGGGCCGACTGGGCAGCAACGAGCCACAGCTGCTGCAACTGCAATCGATCATCGAGCGACAAGTGCTGAATCTATCGCGCTTGGTGGGCGATCTACTCGATGTATCGCTGGTAAAAGTAGGTAAGCTGCGACTCAGCCGGCAAGCGGTAAATATCGCGCGCATCATCGCGGAGACGGTGGACAATTGCCGGCCGGCCCTACAGCTACGTCAGCAAAGCATCGATTTACAAATTCCCGCAGCGGCGGTTACGGTGCTAGGAGATGCCGTGCGCCTTACGCAAATTTTCAGCAACTTAATAAACAATGCCTCTAAATACACACCGGAGCACGGCAGGATTCAAATCGATGTAGAGATCGATAGCGATGGGGTGGTAATCGCCATATCCGACAACGGCATTGGCATTACCGCCGATATGTTACCCCATATTTTCGAACCCTTTGTACGAGATGCCCATGCCACTGTATTTCACAGCGAAGGCTTGGGCATTGGATTGACTGTGGTACGGGAGTTGATCGAGGGCCACGGCGGCAGCGTTGTCGCGCAGAGTATGGGGCGCGGACTCGGTAGCCGGTTCATTGTTACGCTACCAATTGCGTAACGTATTGCAGGGACAAAAAATCAATTCTTCGCTATCGCCGGTCCCCATCATTGACGCACATAACGTTTTTTCGATTTCTCACGCGCGCGGTACCCACAGGTTGACAGTCACCGCATGCGGCAAACCATCGTCGCGCAATACCACCATTGCGTCGTCGCTTTCGTTACCGTCCGCTATCACTTGAATGCGCGGCGGCGCGCCCACTGTCTGCACAACCTCGATATAATAAACGGTGGCGCGATAGCGATACTGCATCTTGAAGCCGGGCCAAGCAGCGGGGAGACACGGCGCGAAATATAATTTATCCACCTCCAAACGCAGTCCCAATAACGATTCGATAATCAAGCGATACATCCAACCGGCGGAACCGGTATACCAACTCCAACCACCGCGTCCGGTATGCGGCGACACGCCATACACATCGGCGGCGATCACGTAGGGTTCGGCCTTGTAGGTTTCGACGGCGGCGGCGGTTAAACCATGCATCACCGGATTAATCATCCGCAATAATTCCCAGGCGCGCTCGCTGTCGTTTAATTTCGCGAAAGCCATCGCTGCCCAAATCGCGCCGTGAGTATATTGACCGCCATTTTCGCGCACGCCCGGCACATAACCTTTGATATAACCGGGATTCAAAGCCGATTTATCGAACGGCGGATCGAGTAGTTGAATAAGGTTCGCATCGTGGCGCACCAAACGTTGGTAGGCAGCATCCATCGCCTGCCGCGAGCGTTGCAGTTCGGTACTGGCGCTATCGTCGGACACATACAGCGCGCTGCTCGATGGTGCCGACCAGCTTTGTAAGGAGAGTACCGACCAGCTTTGCGAGATAGAATCGATTTGGCACTCTTCATTGCTTGCCGAACCCAGCGGAGTGCCATCGTCGAAATACGCGCGTCGATACCAATTACCATCCCAGCCATGCGCTTCGATATTGCTCCGCAATTCCCTGCCCTGCACGGCGCACTGTGCGGCGAAATCGGCATCGCCGACTAAACTCGCTACCTTGGCGAACTGGCTAAGCACTTCGCACAGGAAAAATCCCAGCCAGATGCTCTCGCCCTTGCCTTCTATACCAACCAGATTCATGCCGTCGTTCCAATCGCCGGAACCGATCAAGGGCAGACCGTGAGTACCGAAACGCAGACCGAGCCGAATCGCGCGCACGCAATGCTGATATAAACTTGCCACTTCCGCAGCGTGCCCCGGCAAGTCGTAATAGGAATCGTCGCCGGCATTGACGGCGCGGCCTTCGAGAAATTGCACCGATTCATTCAACACGCCGGTATCGCCGGTGCTCAACACGTAGCGGCAGGTCGCCAACGGCAACCACAAATAATCGTCGGAACAATGCGTGCGCACGCCGCGACCGCTGGGCGGGTGCCACCAATGCTGTACATCGCCCTCCACGAACTGACGGCTCGCGCATAATAATAAGTGCTCGCGCAGACGATACGGCTCCGCATGCAGCAGCGCCATGGCATCTTGCAATTGATCGCGAAAACCAAATGCCCCACCCGACTGATAATAGCCGCTGCGCGCCCATAAGCGGCAGGCGATAACCTGATAGACCAACCAGCCATTGGCGAGCATATTCAGTGCGGTATCGGGCGTTTCGATTTGCACGGCGTCGAGCGTATGCCGCCAGTAAGTTTGCACCGCCGCCAGTTCGGCGTGAGCGACGGTGGCACCGCGAAATTTCTGAATCATTGGGCTGACGCTGGCGGCATCGCTGCCGATACCCAAGCGGAAAATAAATTCTCGCTCTTCCGATGCCGCCAACTCGAAGACGACTTGCAGCGCAGCGCAGGGGTCGAGCGCAGCACCGACCTTGCCGGACAAATGCTGGCGGGCCAGCGCCGCCGGCATGCCTTGCGCCCCATTGCGACCGACAAATTCGCGGCGGTCTCCGCTGCTGGTGTGCGCGTTGTCGACATCGAAAAATGCCACGCCGTCGGGAAATTCAGTGCTATACGGATTGCGCGCGCAAATCGCGCCGCTATTCGGATCGATTTCGGTAATGATATGTTGCATCGTTTTCGGACGCAGATCGCCCAGCACCCATTCCACATAACCGGTGGCCGACAATTTGCGCGCACGCTCGCCATCATTGCGTATTTTCAAGATGGAGAATTTAACGGCGGCATCCGCCGCCACAAACACAGTTAGTTCGGAAGCGATACCGTTTTCGCTGTACTCGAAAACGCTATAGCCAAAACCGTGTCTACAAATATATGGATTCGGTCCGCGCGCAGGTAGTGGCGTCGGCGACCACACTTGGCCGGTCTCTTCATCGCGCAGATAAAACGCTTCGCCGCTGCTATCGCAAACCGCATCGTTGTACCAGGGTGTTAGACGAAATTCGTGCGCATTTTCGCTCCATGTATAGGCGCGGCCGCTCTCCGAAATCACACTGCCAAAATGCGCGTTAGCCAACACGTTCGCCCACGGGGCTGGCGTCACTTGCCCGGCGGCCAATGTCATGACGTATTCGCGACCGTCGCTGCTAAAACCTCCCAAGCCATTATCGAGTAGCGTAGCGCGCCGCGCCGCCTGCTCCGCGCCAACTTCATTGCGCGCGATACGCTCGGATGCCGTTCGTGTAGGTGCTGGTCGTGTAGGCACCATGCGTGTAGGGATTAGGCGCGGCACGCGCACATCGGTAAGGGCGCGACGATTAATCTGTTCCGCCAAGGTACCGCGGTTATCGCTTATCACGATGCGCGCGACTGTCTCCATCAATATTCTATCTTCGACGCTGATTTGATCGGCCGGCCGCACAAAAATGCCGCCGGGCCGATCCAATACGTGAGCCTCCGTACCCGCACCGATCAAGCCCAGAATTTGTTCCTGTAAAACCTGCCGGTAACCGGCGCGATCCTCGTTCCATATCACCAAATCGACGGCCAGCCCTTTTAAGCGCCAGTAGGCATGCGCCTGCACCAATTGCCGCAGCAATTCGATATTGCCCGAATCTTGAATCTGCAATAATACGATCGGCAAATCGCCGGAAATGGCGTAGGCCCATAACGCGGATTGACCGCGCCGATTTTTAATCAGCACACTGGCATCGGCGCGCAGCGACGCATTCGCGTAGATAATCGAATTGGCGAGCCGGCTGTACAATTGCGCATCCGCCTCGCTGGCATTGAGCTGCCGCAATAAAACCTGGCTATGTGTCCACGCTAAATCGAAAACGCGATCGGCGAGATTGCGATCCTGATATTTTTCAATCAAAGCCAACGCCAACTCGCGCGTTTCCGCCATGCCGGAAACCATATCGATGGTGGCGGTTTGATCGGGCTCCAGAACCAAGCGGTAGCGTATCGCTACGATCGGATCCAATACCGAGCCGGCGCTGCCATCCAATTGTTTGTTTTGCAACGCTGCGGGATTAACGATGCTATTGCCGCGCCCGATAAATTCGCGGCGATCGGTTGCAAAGGATACCGCCTCGACAACGGCGCCGTGCGCTGCCATCAAATGCAACATCCAGGGCGTATTCTCGTCCCGCGAACGCGGCCGGCGCGAACACAGGATCGCGTGGCGCGGCGCGATAATTTCCGTCTGCACAAATAAATTGCTGAACGCGGGATGCGCCGCATCCGCCGCCGCCGCCGCGATTACCACTTCGGCATAACTGGTCACCTCTAGGGTGCGGCGAATCCGCGTTGTATTGGTGATATGAATGCGCCGTAATTCGATATCGTCCTCCGGCGATACGACGATCTCGGTATGCGTATCGAAATCGTGGTCGCTGCGGCGAAATTCGGCGCGCCCCTCGGAAAAAACAACTTGATAACTATCGGATCTTTTTAAGCTCGGTTGCTGTGCGGTTGACCAAAACTCCCCGCTCGCCACATCGCGCAAATAACAAAAAGTGCCCCAATTATCGCAGGTGCTATCCTCCTGCCAACGCGTCACCGCCAGATCCCGCCAGCGGCTATAGCCACCGCCGGCATTGGTGACCATCACGTGATAACGACCATTCGATAACAGTTGCACTTCGGGTGTCGGCGTATGCGGGGTAGTTAACACCCGTATCGGCATTTCCGGATTGTTCGTTAACAACGGCAGATCGGCTAGCTCGGTGACCTGCGCGCGAATCGCAGTCGCTTTCGGAACGCGCTCCTGCAGCAATAAAAGAGTCGCTTGCAACAATAAATCCGCTTCGAAACGCCGCTGCATCGGTCGCCCCAACAACAGATACGCTAAGGCTAGCAAACTCATGCCCTGATGGTGCGCCATAAAAGAGCGCACTATCGCGCTGGTTTCGCCGCGCCGCTGCCGCGCCGGCGTGTAGTCGAGCGCCTCGTAGAAACCGTACTTACCAGCCATACCGAGCGCCGCCAAGCGCTGCAAATTTGCGCTCGCCGCCTCCGGCGCCACCATCAACGCCATCACCGATGCATAGGGCGCAATGACTAAATCGTCGCCGAGGCCACGCTTCAAACCCAGCCCCGGCACACCGAACGCGCGGTACTGATAATTGAAATGGCTATCGACTGTGTTGTAGCCCGATTCGGATACACCCCAGGGCACACCGCGTTGACGGCCATATTCAATCTGCCGCGCTACCGCCGCTGCATTGGTTTGATCGAGCAAGGTATTGGCGTAATTCGGCATCACTAGCAACGGCATTAAATACTCGAACATCGAGCCGCTCCACGATAACAATATCGGCGCGCCGGCCGCACCGGCCAACTGACGACCCAGAGCGAACCAACTTTCCTGCGGTACCTGCCGCTGCGCGATAGCGACATAATTGGCAAGACGCGCCTCGGAGGCCAGCAAATCGTAAAAGCTGACATCGCGCCGACGCTCGCTGACGTTGTAGCCGATCGCCAATAGGCGCCGCATTTTATCGTATAAAAAGTCGTATTGAATTTGTGCAAAATCGTGCGCTTGCTCGGCCAGACTGTCGATCGCAATCAGGCGCGCGCGCGCGCGTTCGCCCACCTCGGCAATCGACGGGCGCAAAGCCGGCAGCGCGGCAAAATCCTGCTCTGTACCGTCTTGTTCGAGCAGCGGCAATAATATTTCTTCGATTCGCGCCAATTCGCGTAGTGTGGGTATGGCGTTAGCAAATGCGTTATCGAAGCGCCGCAATAGATCCGCGTGAGTAGCGCTAACTTTTTCCATCGTCCACCAAGGCGCCAGCCAATTGAGCTCCTCACTCAATGCGCCGCATTGGCGTTGCAGTGCCTGCGCCCACCACTCCAAATCGGTATCGGCCAGCAACTCGCCGCTGGCGATAAACTCCTGTGCCAACACCGATAATTGCGCGAAGCATCGCTGCGCCGTAGCGAGCGTTGCGCTCGCTTGCGAAGCATGTTCTTCCAGTAGTGCATGCATACGCAGCAAGGCTGAGTTATTGGCGCCTCCTTCCGCCATTGCGATGGCCAAGGTATCGCGCAGGCCGATCAGCCATGTCGAATTAAATACAGCCTGCTCGGGCAATGCCAACAGGCCCTGCCGCAATACTAATAAATGGCCCGCCAAATTGCCGCTATCCACCGTGGAAATGTAAATTGGCAGTAGCGGCTGTAGCGATAAAGTGTCGTACCAATTATAAAAATGTCCGTGGTGACGCTCCAGTTTAGCCATCGTCGCCAGGGAGTTCGCGGTACGCTCCAGCAATGTATCGGCCGCGATATAGCCGAAATCGTAGGCGCTTAAATTGGCTAATAGAGCCATGCCCATATTGGTGGGCGAAGTGCGATGCGCGATTAAGGCGCCACGGTATTCCTGATAATTATCCGGCGGCAGCCAATTCTCCGCGGCCGATACGAAATTTTCGAAAAAGCCCCAGGTGCGGCGCGCGGTAGTGCGGAGCAAAAGTAATTGTTCAGCATTCAGGTTCGCGGTCGAAAGCGCCAGCGGCCGGCTCAACCACCAGGTGATAAACGGCGAACCTAGCCACAACAAGAGTATCGGCGCGGCAACCGACAAAGCTGCGGGCATTTGCCAGGCGAGATAGATTGTCGCTGCGCCGACCAGCGCCGGCGCAAACCACATGCTGCGCAATGCGCTAGCCAAATCGGTGTTGCCGGTCCGCTCTACCTCGCTCGACGGCGCCCACTCGAGCAGACGCCGATGCGTGATCCATAGGCGCCCGAGAGTGCGCAGAATCGCATCCAAGCTAAAGTAGGCATCGAATGGCAGGCATACCAGCGTCAATAACGACTGCGTTAGACCGGTGCCGATACCGTGCCAAATGGCAGCCCCATGTTGTTGCAATAACATATCGGGCGGCTTGCGGAATACTTGCAGCAGCGCAAGACTCAGCGGCGGCACCGCTAAAATGCCGAGCACCACCCACGACCAAAAACTCGGCGCGCCCGAAAATAGCCAGCCGTACAACAATAATAAAGTCAGCGCGGTCGAATTAAGACTGCGCAATAAATTATCCAAAATTTTCCAACGGGATAGCGCGGACAGCGGATTGCGCTGACGCTTGCGAAAGCGATCTATAACAACTATCTGCGGACCGTCGCCAGCGCTGACCGTACTACTGACAGGGCGCGCAACGCGCGGAAATAGCCAACCCAGCAATTGCCAATCGCCGCGAATCCAACGGCGCCGACGCTGTACGTCGGTGTTATAGCGCGCTGGATATTCTTCGTATAAACGGCTATCGCTGAGCAAGCCGGAGCGCGCAATACAACCTTCCAATAAATCGTGGCTAAGAATCCGGTTGTCGGGCAAACGACCTGCAAGAGCGCGCTCGAACGCATCGACATCGTAAATGCCCTTGCCGATAAACGAACCCTCGCCGAATACATTTTGATAAACATCGGCAACCACGCGCGTGTAAGGATCTATGCCGGCCTCGGTGCCGCACAGGCGTGCATAGTGCGAAGCATTGGCACCCTTCATACTGGTGGCAACCAGCGGTTGCATAATGGCATAGCCCGCGCTGATACGATCCTGCTCATCATCATTTAACGAGCGCTGCGTCGTACTGCCCGCCATGACATTTTTATCGGCGTTAAATTGCGCGCGATTGAGCGGATGCGCCATCGCCGCGATCAGTTCGCGCGCGGCATCGCGCGGCAGATGGGTATCGGTATCCAGCGTAATCACGTACTGCACGCCGCGCAAAACCGCTACATCTCCCACTATCCGCATAAAGCGCTGGCTAACGCCGCTGCGCAGCAAGGCGTTTAAATCGGCGAGCTTGCCGCGCTTGCGCTCGCACCCCATCCACACCCCTTCCTGCGGATTCCAAACGCGCGGCCGATGCAATAGAAAAAACAGATCGCTGCGTCCGTATCTGGAATTAAGCGCGGCTATTTTTTCGGTTATCGATTGCAGTAACTGGGTATCGCCGGCGCAGGCCTCGGTTTTACTATCGAGGAAGTCGGTCAACAAAGCGAAATGGATGTATTCGTCGCGGTTGGCGAGAAATCTAACCTCCAATGCCTCGCACAGTTCGTCGATGGAAGCGAGCGTGCTTAACATCGTAGGAACCGCCACCAATGTCCGCGCCGTAGCCGGCACGCCGGCCGAGAAATCCAAACGCGGCAGCGCCTGTGTGCGCGTCGTCAAGGTTGCCAACCAAGTGACCAAAATCACTGCGAGACGGCTGGTACATAACGCAATTAACAGGCCGGTTAGAAGTAAAGACCATCCGTGCAGCCCGTCTCGATAGGCCTTGCACAACAGCGGTGCCGTGAATAACGCCGTTGTCGCCAGGATAGCGCCGAGAAAAATAGGCAGAGAAAACTTTTTACAAAAGCGCGCTATGTTGATGGCGACAGAATTGCGTACCGCCACTGCGGCCTCCAACTGCCGCACGCCCTCGTCGACCAGATAAAACCCAATATGCGCAGCACGCTGTTCGCCGCGTTGAGCGGCTTGCCGCGCCAATAACAAGGCTTGTTGGGCAACCTCGCTTTCGTTGCACGGTGCGCGCCGCGCAGTTTTTTCCACCGCATGTCGATAGCTATCGCGCGTCCAAAAATCCATCGCCTTGTAAGTGCCGCTAGGATCTTGCGCTAAAGCCTGTTCTACAACACTGGTATTTTCGACAAATTCGCGCCAATCCATCGCGCCGAGAAATCGTAAACTGCCCATGCTGTTGCCGACTGAAACTTGATCGGCAGCCTGCTGCTGCGCTTCAAATCGGACCATCTGCTCAATCGTCGAATGCGATTCCGCAAGCAGTTGCTCAATCCAGGTCAACGGCAACGCCGCAGCCGGAATATGCCCCTGCAAGCGCCGCGTTAGTTCGGCAACAAATGCGCTTACCATCGGCGGCCGCGAGCGCGCCATATCGGAAATGACCAGAATTAAGCTCTTGGGATCTTTTTCAGCAACCTCCAGCATTTCTTCAGCCCAGCGACCAGCGATTTGCCGGTGTCTCTTGCTGGTGGCGATGCGCGCGGCCACGCGCCGCAAATTTTCGATCAATGCCAACCGCAGCATAATCGGAACGGCCCACAGCTCCCCTAACTGTAGTGTGGTGACTTTCTGGTACGACATGACAAACCGCGAAATTGTTTCCAGATCTATACGGCCATCGCCGTGAGAAATAATTTCCAATGCAATATCGTAAACGCGGGGCAAGTTCGCGGCAGGACCCGTTGCCAGGCGCGGTAATTCGCGACTGTAACCTTTCGGCAGGTGGCGGCGGGCCGTGCGAATTTGCTCTTCGATTAAATAAAAATTGTCCAGCAACCATTCTGCGGCCGGTACGAATTGGCGGTCGTTGGTCTGCGCCAGCTGAGTGCAAACATCTAAAATAACCGCCTCATTATTCGCGAGGCGCGCCAGCAGGTGGTCGGCTCCGCGCGCGGAGCTCACCTTATGAGCGATCGCCAAACGCCTTGCATGCAGTTCCATCTGATCGGCGCTAAATAGTTCGGAGCGCAGCGGCAATTCATTGCCGGAAAATCGCTCCTCGGCAGAGCTATATTCTTCGGGAAAATAGCCGGTCTGCGGATAATCAGGCTGAGAATTTATTTTATCGGCGCTGAAAAAAAATCGTCGCAATGCCTTGCGAGCTCTAAAACGCAGATCAAATAAATATTGGTAGAGAGTCTTAGTCGCCATCGATTGAATAGCCTTTTAAGATGGTAGGCAAGTGGCGATGGCACCGCAATTACTGCGTCATACCGAAATACCGCGATGAACGCTAATACCTCAGCAAGGCCAAATAAATAAGAATGCGTAGATGAGCTACGCCGAGTGAGACTATCAGAGATGCGAGCTACGCTCTGTACGATGACGTACGGAGTGATGATACTCGGGGATATGCAGGCCGCGCGGCTTTTGACTGAACATTAATTTAAGGTCACTGTTCAGATATTCGTCCGACTGGATACAATGACCATGTCGCCGCGGACCCCGGCTCGCAGCCCGAGCTGTCTTACGCAAGCCCCAGCGCCCACTTGGAGAGCACTTATCATGAGCAAACGTTATTCGATGCCAATTCCTTTCGGCTGGTATGGCGTCGCCTTTGGCGCCGACTTGAAAATCGGTGAAGTCAAACCACTACGGTACTTTGGTAAGGAGCTGGTACTGTTTCGCACCGAGTCCGGAGAGGCCAAGGTACTCGATGCCTACTGCCCGCACCTGGGCGCGCATCTCGGCCATGGCGGCAAGGTCCACGGCGAGAGCATCGCCTGCCCGTTTCACGGCTGGCAGTTCAATGGCGGCGGTCAATGCACCGCGGTGCCCTACGCCAAAAACATGCCCCCTAAGGTCGCCGGCGGCAAACAGGCGATCTACGCCTACCCGACCGTGGAAAAAAATCAGGTGATCTGGACCTGGTATCACCCGGATCGCGTAGCTCCGCTGTTCGAGGTAGAAGATATAGCAGAGGCCACCTCCGATGAGTGGACGCCACTGGAGCGCTTCAACTGGACCATTAACACCACGGTACAAGAAATGGCGGAAAACGCCGCGGATGGAGCGCATTTCGTCTACGTGCACAGTTCCCCGGAGATGCCGGTGGGCGATATGATCATCGAGGGACATAAGCGCCGCGCCGAATACGACATGGGCAGTCCGGCATCGAAGGCCGATGGCAGCCTGGACCCGGATGGCAATGCCGCCGGGGTGCATCTCGACACCCGCGCCGCCGGCCCGGGCCAGACTTATCAGCGCTTCACCGGCACCTTCGAGACATTGCTAATGGCGATGCCCATACCGATCGACCAGAACACGGTCGAGCTGCATTTTGCCTTCACGCAACCCAAAAATGCGACGCCGGAACAACAAGCCATCGCCAGCATGGTGGTCAATATGATTGCCTTCCAGGCCGAGCAGGACATTCCGATCTGGGAGAACAAAGTCTATCTGGAGAGCCCGACGCTGTGCGACGGCGACGGCCCGATCCACCAGCATCGCAAGTGGTTCCGCCAGTTCTACGCCGAAGGAGATACTGCTGCACCAGAGCGGTTGCGGGCGGTCTGAAGTCACTAGCCGGAAGGCTGGCTCAGAATACTGAGCCAGCCTCCATTTGATTTATTTAGTAATTCGCCAGAGACAAGTCAAAAATCAGAATAGGCGGAAAGTTGGCTGCTGGGCAGCGCGCAAACGGGTAGCGGACGTTTCGGGCTAGCCGCCGGCTGCATTCATCTGGACATGGCGCAGCGCATCTACGTAAAAACGTCTTACGTGCCGCTCGTGTCCCTCATACCACTTGCAGACGAGCACGGAGCCCGCCTCGTCTTCGATTTCATCGACCATCATCCGCTGACCGCCGGAGTTCAGTTGCACGAGATCGCCACGCCGAAATGATATTGAGTTGACCATTTGATGAATAATTTATGACCGAGAGGTGACAAATATGGACCCGCTTGGCCATAAATTCAATAACGCTTTGTGAAAAAAACCAGCAATATCACCTTTCTCTCTTGGGCAAGCCCCGGCTCCGCAGTGCTGCAGCTTACGGTAATGCAGTACGCAGGCGGCTGATCTGTTTATTGAGGGCAATCAGCTCAGCGGGAGACATTCCCGATCGAGTCAGCAGGGTATCGGTGAGGCAACCTGCCTGCTTGCGCAATTGCTTCCCTTTGGGCGTGAGACTGACATGAACTGACCGCTCATCCTGAGAAGAGCGCTGTCGCCCCACAAATCCAGCCGCCTCCAGGCGCTTGACCAGCGGCGTGATGGTACTGGAGTCCAGTGCAAGCCGTGCAGCGATATTGCTGATGGTCTGACCATCGCCCTCCCACAACGTGCTCAACACTAAATACTGCGGATACGTCACCCCCAAGTCATCCAACAGCGGCTTGTACAGCCGGTTGATGGCGATGCTGGTGGCGTATAACGAAAAACAAAGCTGCTCACTGAGAGGAAGTTGTGTGCTCATGGCTCAATCAAATCAACCGGTTAAAGGACGCCTAAAGAAATAATGATTATCGCGATAAAAAATATCTTGACAACTATTTGCGGTGATGTAAAGTTTAGTTATCGCGACAACAAATACCGCGACAACAAAACCCAAAATCGTCGATAGCACACAGGAGCTTCATCATGAAAAACCTTCGCACCCTCGCTGCCGCCATTGCTTTGGCCACCACCGGTCTCGTCGCTCACGCTGCGGAATCCGCCCCCGTTAAGAATGTTGTCCTGGTCCATGGCGGCTTCGTCGATGGCTCGGGATGGTCGCAGGTCTATCGCGGCCTGCGCGCCGATGGTTACAACGTGACGATCGTGCAGAATCCGACGACTTCGTTGGCCGACGATGTCGCCGCTACCAAACAGACGCTCGCGCAAGTACAAGGTCCTGCCATTCTGGTTGGACATTCGTACGGCGGCGTGGTGATCAGCGAAGCCGGTACCGACCCCAAGGTCAAAGGGCTTGTCTACATAGCTGCATTTGCCGCGGACAAGGGCGAGTCGGTTAACACATTAATTTCCAAACCCGCTCCAGGCGCTCCCGTACCGCCGATCTTGCCGCCGCAGAATGGTTTCCTGTTCCTTGATCGCGCTAAGTTCGCCGAAGCGTTTGCTGCGGATGTTCCCGCCGAAGAAGCCGCATTCATGGCCGACTCTCAAGTGCCCTGGGGCGTTGAGGCACTGAATGGCGTTGTTACCGAACCGGCGTGGAGAAGCAAACACAGCTGGTACTTAGTAGCCACCGACGACAAAATGATTCCACCGCCTGCACAGCGGATGATGGCGCAGCGTGCGGGTGCAACGGTGGCAGAAGTCAAAGGCAGCCATTCTGTCTATATCTCTCAGCCCGCCGCGGTGATTAAGCTCATCGAACAGGCTGCAAAAGACTCCAACTGATTTCACTTGCCGTGCAAGTGCATGCGGCGCCCGACTTCAGAGCGCCATATTTTATTTGGCATAACGAGCAGAGCCAGGCAATGGCCTCCGCTTCAGTCTCTTAGTTGAAGGAAAATGGAACTTATTTAACCTGTTATGTCTCACTTATATCCATCATCGTTGATGGCTCTCCCCGATAGACACCCTTTCTGCTCGCCTTTATAGGCGAGCTTTTTTATGCCTGTAATCTCCAAGTACAGCAGCGGATGTTAGCTAAATATGGCCGCCGTCACCGCCAGCAGTAGCACGGAAATTTAATAATTCGATAAATGTGCAATGCTTTTCCCTTTGAGTGTAATTATTGACGCTAACGATTCCCCTTTTTTATTTTGGTCCATCTTTGTATTGAACATGCTCGAGCGCCACGCTGATAAGGCCGGCCCTCGAACTGCGACAAATCAACAGCGGGGCTTCAAAATGACAAGCTGCATCATGAGCCGCTGTTACAGCGATGCGCAATATTCTATTTCCCTGGTATTGAGCCGGAACAAATATCAGAGTCTCTCCTAGATGCGGGTCGTGATTCCACGAATATTTGAAACCGGTATCATTGCGCTCAAAATTGAGAGGCTCGCCCGCGGTCTTTTGCGGATACGCCCTCGGCTCAAAGAGCGCCTTACGTAGTTGTCCCGTGTTGTCGACAATGCTGAAATCTTCGGCATTCCAACCATCTTTATTTTTCTCAGTCCAACCTGGCGTGTAATTCCATTGGGTGCCCGATACAAAATTCGCATCCAACCATTGATAAATTGCCTCAAGATAAGCAGCGGAATTTATCGTGTTCGCGGGTGCGCCAAATTCTCCGAGCAGCATGGGCACCCTCCATTCCTCCGACTTCGTATTAATTTGCCCTAACCATCGATCGGGACTATTGCCAAACCAACGCTTCAGCCCCATTACACCTGCATCGTAAAAATGCGGCGCATACGCCACATTTTTAAAGTTCGGCCGATCCATATGGTTTGTAATGAACCCTGCACCAATCAACGTATGTGCAGGAATAAATAAAATCGCTCGGGGATGGCGGGACCGAATAGCTTCGCCTACCGAAGTAAAAAGTGATGACAGCTCTTCTTCAGATCCCCACGGTTCGTTGAGCAGATCATAACCTATGACGTTGCGGTGTTCGGCCATTCGGTCCGCTACTTTTTTAACCATTTCTACATAGCGCGTACGAACGCCCTCTTTGTCATGATGAAAATCGCTCCACGTTTTATGGTGCGACGGATAGAGCGCCATCTTGTAGCCCCAGCTTCCGCAATCATTGCTATTGTCTGGGGTACTAAATGCCGAGTCTGAGACGACCGCCCACTTAGGAAAACCTTCTCCGCAGCCATCCACGGTGTACCGAGAAAAGGCATCTTGGTGAAAATCGACGATGACATACAGACCGCGCTCCTCAGCCCAGCGCACCACTTGCTCGTAGTACTGTAAATACTCCTCCCGATAGCGACAGCGATCAGGTTCAAAGGCCTCCCAGATAAATAAGAGTCGCAATACATTGATGCCCAACATCGGCAGAGGATCTAGTAATTCAGGTCGGGTCAATGTTTGGAACGGGGGCACCTTGGCATCGCCGGTTGCATTCACGCCGCGAAGCAGCACTGTTCTTCCCATCCGATCCTTAAAAAAACGACCATCGACATGGAGCAAGGGCGGCACAGCTCGTAGAGGACCATAACTCACGAACGGACAATCGACACCTACCACGGGGAACCCTTCCGCATGAAGAAGCGAGGGAAGCATAGAAAGCGCAAGGCATAGATAATAAAAAGGATTGAGCTTTCTTCGTTGTGGCGTGGCACCGAGATCTAAAAACTCTACCCTCATATCATGGCCAAATTGGCTTGTTATTGTTATCGCGAATTTCGCGGCGCCATAAATCTGATATTTGCTCGACTAGCGAATTTGGAATTGGCTCATAATCGAGCGAGCTTGCGATGGCAGCCGCTCGATGCAAAGCCCAATCAAAAAATTTCAGTACAGCGCGGGTACGCGCACTGTCCCCGCTCGTAGTGGGCAGTAGGACGAAGGTTGCGGCGGTAATTGGCCAACTATCGGCGCCGGGTTGATCGGTTCTCAATTGCCGGATATGCGCAAGATCGCTCCAATTGGAAACTCCGGCGGCAGCCCGAAACGCTTCGGGTTGCGCGCGTACAAAAATGCCGTCGTGGTTACGCAGCGAAGCATCGCTAAGACGGTGACTGCGCGCATAAGTATATTCAACGTAGCCAAGCGCAAAACGCGTGCGCTGCACATAGGAAGCAACACCTTCGTTGCCAATGCCGCCTACGCCGATTGGCCACACCGGCAACAGCGAAGCGCCCACATTCGATTGCCATGCGGAACTTGCATGCGACAGATAATCGGTCCACAGCAAAGAACTGCCGGAGGAATCGCTGCGATGCACGACGGTGATATTGGCATCGGGCAAGTGCAGTTTTGGATTCAGTTCAGCGATTTGTGAATCGCTCCATTTGCGTATTCGCCCGAGATATATGTCCGCGAGCAATGGACCGCTAAGGCGTAGCGATCCCGCTTTGATTCCGCTGATATTGATGATTGGAACAACGCCGCCGATAACAACCGGGAACTGCATCAGATTCGATACAGCGAGCTCGGCTGGCTCCAGCGGCACATCGGAGGCGCCGAAATCAACTTCGCGCTGGCGAATTTTTTCGATACCCAAGCCCGAGCCGACCGCGTCATACCGGACTGCTTCACCACCGGCCTGCGCATACGCTTTTGCCCACTCGACATACAGCGGTGCCGGAAACGTTGCACCCGCTCCGTGAATCTGCGCGCTTGCAATTTCGCAGCCGCAACCGACGAGCACGCATGTTAACCATATTTTATATAGCCATTTTGCTTTCATAGCGCACTCTTCGTGCAAAGTCTCGTTGTTCGATCTAGCTCGATCCTCGCAAGATTATGCCAAATCCACCACGAAATAACTTTTATCGAGACTGTCATGTAACTGTCTTATAGTCGCCCTAAAGTAATCGGTCGCTGTCAACTTAATGTGATCCTAGGAAGCCTCTTGCTGCGTCGATTTATATTTGCGATCGGTAGCGTTGCGCAACCAATTCTATTCGCTCGCGCCGCGCTCGCCGGCCACCCGATGCTGAGCGAGGATTCGGGTACTCAGGGTACCGGCAACGCGGAGTTCGAATTCGGTTTCGACTGGAGTCGCGACCACGGCAACCGCTCTTTTCTATTCCAGCCGCAATGGTCTTATGGCGCGTCGCCGACCCTGGATTTGATTGTGCAACCGTCATGGTTGAGCAATGCAGATGCAACGAGTGAACGGGAGGGCGGCTTCGGCGATACCAACCTCGATATGAAATGGCGCTTTTACGGCGCCGCGCCGCTCTCCTTAGCAATCCGCGCCGGATTCGAATTACCAACCAGCCAAAATGAACTCGGCCTGCCGCATAACGACATCTCGACGCATGCGGTAGTTGCCGCGACTATCGACGCTGCGCCGTACTCACTGGATGCGAATGTCGGTTATACATTCAACCCGAAGGATACGGGGTTACGTACAGACCTCTATCACCTCTCCGCTGCTGCGAGCCTCGCGCTCAATGAACAAATTACATTAACAGTCGACACAGCAGCCGATTCGAATCCCGATCCTCGCAATGCCCGCTGGCCCGCGGTCGCTTTGGCCGGCATCATCTACACCGTAACTCCCGGCCTGGATGTCGATGCCGGCTACCGCGCAGGCCTTAATTCGAGTGCAGTACAAAAGCAGTGGCTATTCGGCGTTACTTATCGTTGGGCGCCTTGATGCAGCAGACTATTACCAACGCTAGAGGACGATCTCATCAAATAAATACCCTAGCGAATAAATAGCGCAGCCTATCGCCGACTGCGGCATACGCTAAAAATACCGTTCGTGAGCGTGTAAACATACTGTCACTAAACCATCGTACTTTTGGCATCCAGGATTTCAATCAATCTAAAAATGCTGTCCCTCGGGACAAGCACCGTATCCGCCTCTGAAGCTTTAGCCATTATGAAACACACTAAGCGGTGGTCCGCTAGCCAGGGATTCCAGCGAATTTATCCGGCATTATTTGCCTGCCTCATTGCCGCGCTATTTTCAACGCCGGGGCTGGCATGCTCCGGCGACGATATCCCGCGCGTCGGCTCCGAGGCATATTTTCCGCTGGCTTACGGCGATCGCCCCACCACCGATCAGTTGACTGCACTCGGCCGCAGAATTTTTTTCGACCCGGGCTTATCGGCGTCGGGAAAAATGGCCTGCTCGAGTTGCCACGATCCAGCCAATGCCTACGGGCCGCCGAATAATCTCGCGGTCCAGTTCGGCGGCGCAAATATGAACAAGCTGGGATTTCGCAACACACCCTCGCTGCGCTACCTGCACTCCCCCATTGCGTTCACCGAGCACTTTATCGAACTCGAAGTCACCGGCAGCCAAGACGACGAAGGCCCTACCGGCGGCCGCACTTGGGATGGCCGGGTCAGCAGCGCGCACGAACAGGCGCTGATGCCATTGCTCGATCAAAATGAAATGGCTAACGCCAATAACGAGGAAATCATCGCGCACCTGCGCAAAGCGCCTTATGCAGAGGAGTTTCGGCGCACCTTCAGCGCGCCCGGCGAAGATGTGTTCGATAACAGCGATGCGACCGTGGGCTGGTTGACCGTGGCGTTGGCAGCGTTCGAGCAATCGCCGGCCGACTTTCATCCCTTCACCAGTAAATACGATGCCTATTTGCGCGACCAGGTGCAATTAACCGCCCAAGAACAGCGCGGCTTGGCGCTATTCAACGATATGAGAAAGGGCAACTGCGCCAGCTGTCACCCGAGCACAACCAAAAATCCGCGAGGCCGGCCGCCGCTCTTTACTGATTTTGGTTTTATCGCCACCGGAGCGCCGCGCAATATGGCCCTGCCCGCCAATCGCGATCCATTGTTTTACGATCTCGGCCTGTGCGGTCCGCTGCGTCGCGATCTGAGCAACAGGCCCGATTACTGCGGTAGCTTTCGCACGCCGACGCTGCGCAATGTGGCACTGCGCAAAAATTACTTTCACAACGGCGTTTTTCATTCGCTGCGCGACGTCGTGGATTTTTACGTGACCCGCGATACCCATCCGGAAAAGTGGTTCCCGCGCTCCGCCCTCGGACAGATTGCAAAATTCAACGATCTGCCGCCGCAGTACCACGGCAACGTCAATAACGATCCGCCGTTCGCGCCACTGGCGGGCAATAAGCCGCGCTTGAATGCTGCCGAAATCGACGCCGTAGTAGCGTTTCTCGAAACGCTGTCCGATGGTTACACGCCATCGGCTAAACGGGCCACGCTGGCGCACAGATAAATAGTCCGAGCGAATAAACATCCGGCAAACGATCGCAGGAAAATCCCGTGGAAAAATGTAATCGCTTTGCATGTCAGTAACTTCACGCACCTGCAATATTGACGCTGTAGTTTGCAGCGTTGCGTTACCACCCCAAAAAAACTATCAGGAGCCCATCATGTTTGATCGCACGCATGCCCGCGCGGCCGTGTTATTGCTAGTCGCTGCGGTATCCGCTGCATCGCTGGTTCACGCCGATGCCGACCCAGTGGTATTTACCTTCTCTACGCTCGGCGATTCGCGCCAGGACCCGGCCGCGCCGGACCCCACCACCACGCCGCTGTCCGGCCAAGACACCAAGTGGCTGCAAAATACCAAAGCTTTTTCGCGCATTCTGCGCACGATTCAAACCCAAAAAGCCAACGCGCTGTTCTTTAACGGCGACATGGTGATGGGCTACGGCAAGGCCTCGATTCCGACGACGATTCCAACCTCGCCGTCGGATCTGATGTTCAAAACCGACCTCGGCCAATTCTATGTGCAATACGCTTTTTGGCGCGGCATGGTTTCGCAGATGATGGAGACTGGCACTTACATCGTACCGGTGCCGGGCAACCACGAAGTGCAATCCAAGGCAGCCGGCAAAAAAGCGCAGATCGAGAACGAGAATGCCTGGCGCGACAATATGGGCGATTTGATTATCGACGGCAATCGCTGGACCAGCATGGGATTACCCGCTCTAAGTAATTTCTCCGCGGCGAATAATCCGTACGCCAACGCCACCATCAGAACCGCCGACGGTATCAGCACCGATCAAACGCAGCTGAGCTATTCGTTCGATGTCGGCGATTCGCATTTCGCCATCGTCAACACCGATCCGGTCGGCAACGACTCGCACGCCCCCACCACTTGGCTGGCAGCCGATTTTGCGGCGGCGCAAGCGCGCGGCGCGCATCATTATTTCGCCTTTGGCCACAAGCCGGCCTACACCTACTACTTCGGCGTCGGCACACAGCTACCGGCCGGCGCACCGTCTAGCCTCGATAGCGATGTGCCGGCGCGCGATGCGTTCTGGAATGTTATCGAGCAGTATCACGCGACGTATTTCTGCGGCCATGAGCATGTCTTTAACGCCGTGCAGCCGAGAATTGCAAACGGCGGCAGCGCCTGGCAAATCCTGGTCGGCTCCGGCGGTTCGCCGTTCGACGCGAAACCCAGCGATGCGACGATCAGCCCGAGCACCGATCGCAAATACGCGTGGGCGACGGTGAAAATCCATCAAAGCGGCTCGGTCAATATCGATGTGTACGGCTTCAGCGATGCCTATGCGCCGACTCAAGTTTTGAAATCCATCGTGCTGCCGCTGTAGTTGGCGGCGCATTTTTAACGGGAAACGATTATGAAATCCTCTCTAAATATATTCCTAGCCACCTTGGCTAGCACCGCTTTCGCCGCCAATGCTCACGCAGCCTCGCTGCTGAATACCGGTACTCCCGATGACTCCGGCATGCCGATAAGTCTCGATGCGACCGATTATGCAGCCAGCAAATTTCATATCGACGGCAACTACACCATCAGCGATATCGCAGGCTATCTGATCGGCGGCAACAGTGGCGATACCTTCACAGTCGCGCTGTATCAAGACAACAATGGCCACGTCGGCGCGCAGCTGCAAAGCGCGCAAGCAACATTTAGCAGCGACGGCTGGAATGGTGTTTCGGCGTTAAATTGGCACGCCGGCACCGGCGATTACTGGGTGGCCTTTGAAGTGGGCGGCGATGATAGTCTGAGCAATTTTAATCTGCTCCTACCGCTGACCGCACCGAACCATGCTGCCGCGACGGCATTTAACGATGGCTCCGGCTACCACAACTTTGCCGGCTTCGATTACGGCGTGCAAGTAAATGGCGTAGCTGCAGTGCCGGTACCCGCTGCCGCGTGGTTATTTGCTTCCGGCATCGGCGGCGTGATCGGACTTAGAAAGCGACGCAAGGTATAAAACCACCGCTACACCGTCGAAGCGCAAATGGACTGCGCTTCGACGCATGCCGCGCTAAGCGAGCACGGATTCTATTTGGATTTGCATCTCCACTGAAAGAAAATCTTCTCGCAACTCATACCTACCGCCGATATCGATCGAAGAAAAAGCGCTCGCTCCGCCAACGCCTCACTAAACTTCCGTAAATTCTTCATATCACCCACCTAATTGTCAGTGAGTTAGCGCTGCGCGTTGATTTGCATGCCCGATTGGCCCTTTTGACGCAATTATTTGCATCTAAAGTTGACCTATGCGCGGTGGGTCATTTGCTTAATATTTTGATGTTTTCGCTGATTTATATGGGTCGGCTTAAATTGCAATTCGTGGGTCAAACCGCCGAATCGTTTGATCTCGATCAATGGAATAGGCGAATTCCCGCCGCCTCGTCCGATCCGACTATACGCTGCCACGGCTTTCTCACTTAGCTTTACCGACACTGCTCTGCAAACATTTTTCATTGACACAATATGGGCAATATACATTTTGCATACCGAGGAAATCGCCATGACTGCCGCGACCGCAACCGCAATAGATCGCAAATACCTGCCCTATAAAATCGAAGCGGCCGCAGTTCCCGAGCGCTATGCGCGCGGCTGGCACTGCCTCGGCAAAGCCAGCGATTTCACCGCGGAACCGCGCCGCCTGCAATATTTCGGCACCAAGTTAGTCGCCTATCGCGGCAGCGAAGACAACACCGTGCATATTCTCGATGGCTACTGCCCGCATATGGGCGCGGATCTCGCGCTCGGCTGCGTCAAGGGTAATTCCATCGTCTGCCCGTTCCACTCCTGGAGCTGGGGCGGCGACGGCGTTTGCGACGATATCCCCTATGCGAAACGCATTCCGCCGAAAGCCGTTACTAAATCGTGGCCGACCATGGAGGAAAACGGTTTGTTATTCGTATGGAACGATCCCGAGGGCAATCCGCCAATCGCTGCGCAACGCCCGCAGCGCAGCGCGGATTATTTTTCCGGCGAGTGGACCGATTGGGTTACCACGCAATTCACCATTCACAGCAATTGCCGCGAACTGGTCGATAACATGGCCGACGTCGCCCACTTCGGCCCGGTGCACTATTTCAAAATCAATAAATTCAGCAATGTGCAGGATGGCCATCGCTACATTCAATATTCGGAGGGAGCGCACGCCATTCTCGAAGATGGCTCGTCGGGCCTTACCAGTGTCGCCACCTACGAGGGGCCCGCCTATATGACGACGACGATGAATGGCAGCATGGATGGCAAAGCGATGAAAGTACATTTGCTGGTTGCTCACGTACCGCTCAATACCGAATGTTTTCATATCAACTTCGGCGTGATGCTGAAAAAAGTTGCAGGGGTCAGCGCCGAGGAAAATCAAAAGCTGCTCGAAGAATATTTGCAGGCCAATATCATTTCGTTCAAACAGGATGTCGATGTGTGGGATAACAAGGTGCGCGTCGACAACCCGCTGCTCTGCGACGGCGACGGCCCTCTACACATGCTGCGCAAATGGTATAGCCAGTTCTATATGAATGTCGCGGATATCCCGCAGGATATCGTCAAACACAAAGAACATATCACTTTGGCGTAACGGAGACCGCGATGGATATTGCAGCACTGGGTTACGTAGTGATCGAAACCACCGACCTGGAAAAATGGCGCATCTTCGGCACGCAAATTCTCGGCTTGATGGTCGCGCCAAATGTGCATGCGCCGCAGCAGCTCTATTTTAAAATGGATGAATATCTATATCGGCTGCGAATCGTGCAAGGCAACAACGACCGCTTTTTGTATGCCGGTTGGGAGCTACCCAGCAAGGCCTCTTTCCTGCGCGCCGTGCAGGAATTACAAGACGCCGATATCGCCGTCGAGATCGGCAACCGCGAACAGGCGGGAGTGCGCAGCGTGCGCGAATTTGCACGCTTCGCCGACCCGGCAGGCCGCATCGGGGAAATTTTTTACGGTTTGCCGCTCGACTATGCGCCGCTGTTATCCGCCGTTGGCGTGCGCCGTTTTGTCACCGGCCGCAACGGCGATATGGGTCTTGGCCATATCGCTATCGCCACGCCGGACATGAACGCTAGTCACAATTTTTATACTAACGTGATGGGGTTTGGGCAAACCGATCATATGTCGATTCAGATGCCGGGCGCCGTTGGCAACGAGGATCACGAGTTACATTTTTTACATGTCAACAATCCGCGCCATCACAGCCTCGCTTTGTATGAAGATAACAAAGCTGCGCCCGGCGATTTAGTGCACCTTATGCTCGAAGTCGACAATCTCGATACGCTCGGCGCATTGCTCGATCGCGTACACGCCAGTCAATTGCGCATCATAACCAATCTCGGTCGTCACACTAACGACAGCATGGTATCGGTGTACGTGGAGTCGCCGGGTGGATTTGCGATCGAGTATGGATTCGGCGGCGAGCAGGTCAACTGGGCAAGATATTTACCGACCGAATCGACGCGCACCAGCGTGTGGGGACATCGCTGGGGACAGGGTTGAACTATCTAAACAAAATTAAACCAATTTCATAAGCACTTGGCAGCAGACTATGTGCCAAAGGCGGGATGAAGGGGGTCTCTTTTTCCGGACTCGGAGGCAAGCACGCAAGTAGCTTCTCTGCCATCGGCCTAGAATAACTTGTCGGCTTCACGGATGAATCGTGCTCGCAGCTTCGACCAGTACCAATTCATGTCCGGAAAAAGAGACCCCCTTCACCCCGCAAGCAAGTTCATACCGAGTTTCGATATTAGTGGCTCAATCGGTTTAAAAAAAACGGGAGAACAATATGCCATCAGCAAATGCACAGCCGATTTATGCAAAATTTTCCAACCAACAAAGCGATGATTTAATCGCCAAAGCGCGCGCATTGATGCCGCTATTGCGCGAACGCGCCGCAGTCTGCGCGGAACTCGGTCATCTGCCACGGATTACCATCGACGATTTCCAACGCGCCGGCTTTTTCCGCATTATGCAGCCGGCACTTTTTGGCGGCTACGAATTAAACCCGCAGACATTTTTTGCCGTGCAATCGATACTCGCCGAGGGCTGCATGTCGAGCGCCTGGGTGCTCGGCGTGGTGGCGATTCACAATTGGCAGCTCGGCATGTTCGACATACGCGCGCAGCGCGATGTCTGGGGCGACGATTCATCGACATTGATTTCATCGTCGTACATGCCGGTCGGCAAAGTGACACGCGTCGACGGCGGCTTTAAATTGAGCGGCCACTGGGGCTTCTCCAGCGGCTCCAAACATTGCCGCTGGGCCTTTCTCGGTGCCGTAGTTCCACAAGAAGCAGCTCCACAAGAAACTGTTCCGCCAGCGACGGGCACCGGCGAAGCACCCGACTATCGAACATTCCTGGTGCCGATTAAAGATTATCAAATTGTCGACAACTGGAATGTTTGCGGCCTTCAGGGCACCGGCAGCCACGATATTATCGTGACCGATGCCTTCGTACCCGAGTATCGCACCCACCGCGCTCTCGATGGGTTTGCAGGCACCAGCCCCGGCTGTGCGCACAATACCAATCCGATTTTCACGCTGCCGTTTGGGCAGGTTTTTACGCGCGCGGTATCGACTTCGTCGATCGGCGCATTGCAGGGCGCACTCGATGTTTTTATACAAATCAATTCGCGCCGCGTCGGTTTAAACGACGGCAAACGCGCCGCGCAGGATCCGAATAGTCAGTATGCGGCCGCCAACGCGCGCGCCGTTATCGATGAATGTACTTTAGTACTAAATCGCAATTTCGAGCGCATGCTGGACGCCGTAAATGGCGGCGCGCAACTCGGCATGGACGAGCGCATAAAAATGCGCTTCGATGCCGCGCTGGTATCGGATAAATGCGCGCAGGCCATGAATCAATTATTTTACGGCTGCGGTGCGCAGGGTATCTTCCGCGACCACCCGATCAACCGCTGCTGGCTCGATATCAACGCCGGCCGTACCCATGTCGCCAACAATGCGGCGAAATTCGGCCGCAATCTCGGCGGTACCATGCTGGGCGCGGAAAACGAGGATTTCTTTTTGTAGTGCATCAAATCTTTAAATACACCAATTATTTTAGTATATCGACGATATCGCCACTGCTCTTGGCGCCGTTTTGTGGAAACGAGCGGCGCCTTTTTTCCGCCTTTAGCCGCATCGATTCGAAGCACTAAGCGCGATGAGTTCATCGCCCAGCTAGTTTCAGTACCGTATCCATGCGATCGGGCAAGCGTTCCTTGCGCTAAATCAACCGAGCCGGCGGTTCTCGAGTAGTGCTTATCGACCACACCTTACAGAAATTACTTTATTTCAGATGGCGCGATAAAAAGCCCCGTTGATAGACGAATAAAGTCCTCGTTTGATTTGCGTCATGGATAGATCATTGCAGCTCATCCAAACTTATTAAAACCAAGCGCGGGTGCTCGGTTTAATCAGGCCAATCCATCTTCTGGGCAGAGCAATGATGAGCAACGCAGCTTCTTCGGTAGCCGGTCCCGCTTTTGCACATCCCACCTACAACTACCAAGTCGTGCGCCAGTTCGCGGTGATGACGGTGGTGTGGGGCATTGTCGGCATGGCCGTGGGTGTGTTGATCGCGGCGCAACTGGTGTGGCCGGTTTTAAATTTCGATATCCCGTGGTTAAGTTTCGGCCGTCTGCGCCCGCTGCATACCAATGCGGTAATTTTCGCATTCGGCGGCAGTGCGTTAATGGGCACATCATTTTATGTCGTTCAACGCACCTGTCAGACACGTTTGATCTC